>FWPV01003686.1_pt1 | contig 34205 bp, 28 predicted proteins | sample 2228371 | NCBI WGS metagenome assembly FWPV01 (sample SAMEA103939776, study PRJEB20133) | metagenome
CCAGATGTTTGCTGACCAGGATCACCCGGTTTAGCGTGTCGCCGGTGCCAAACCACACCGACAACATAGCCACCACTACCAGCTGAAAACCCCAGAGCACAATGCTGCTGGCCACCAGCTTAGTGACAAAAATTTTTCGTTGCAGTGAAAACAACCAGATGCCGGCCACAAACAAAGCGGCACCAATAAAAAACAACCTCAGGTTAACCTGCAGATAATGTTTCCATGGGCTTAGCTGAGTATCAAAGGCAAATAACAACACTGAAAATAATGCAATCAGGCCAACCAGCCAGAGCAGCTGATTCACAGTGCGGGAGGCGATACGCTCCGAGGTCACAGCTTCACGCACCCCAACCAGCACCCAGATAGCAAAGGCATAACAGGTAAAAATATAAATGAATTCAAACGCTTGCCGTAGATAAAATGCGCTGACCAGCTCGGTAGCAAAGTAGGAGTAACAGCTGAGGCTAATGACATAAAGTGCCAGTACAAAAAATGCGACTGACCAGGATTTCAGATAGTGCCGCTGATAAATACGGTAAAAATGCCAGAGTACCAGACTCAGCACCAATGCCAATCCAGCCTGAATTAAAAACAGCGACAATCTGGCCAGAATCAGTTCAGTGCTCAACCCACTTTACCTAATTTATTTTCAGTTATGGATAAAACCTACCACAGCAAATGCGGATTTGCACTCAGGCACCCGCATAATTTGCAGCGCGCACTGGCCGACAACAAGCTTGAGCTTCGCTCCGATAAGTTTATACTGTGCTCTGGATCAATGACTTATCAGGCGGACCAAGCAATGCAATACAATACTTCTGAATTATGTGACTTGTATGCTGACATGATTGACGTGGTCGAACCGCTGTTTGCCAACTATGGCGGACGCCGCTCGTTCGGCGGCATGATCCAGACCATTAAGTGTTTTGAAGATAATGGTCTGATCCGGCAAGTTCTGTCTGAGCCCGGGGTTGGCAAAGTATTGCTGGTGGATGGCGGTGGTTCAGCCCGTCGTGCCTTGTTAGATGCTGAGCTTGCCGTAATGGCCGCCGAAAATGGCTGGGAAGGTGTGGTGTTATACGGCAGCGTCCGTGATGTCGACACGCTGGAAGACTTTGATATTGGCATTCAGGCCGTCAATGCCATTCCGGTGGGCGCTGATGATCAGGGTTTTGGTGAAGTCGACGTGCCTGTTAACTTTGCCGGTGTCACTTTCCTGCCAGGTGATCACCTGTACGCCGACAGCACAGGTATTATTCTGTCTGCCGACCCCCTTGATATTGAATAACAGACTAAAACAACCGGAAGTTCAATGAAAGAACTGCTTATCCGCTATCAGGCCGCCACTTTGGCGGCCTTTCAACAACAGCGCAGTGGTGAAACCCGTTTGGGCGAAACCCTGCAATTTGCCGATGCCACTTTACCTTTAACCGACGCGCTGCGTCTGGCCAAAGCTGCAGGTGTGCGTTATGTACTGCTGGGTATTCCGGAAGATATCGGCCCCCGCGCCAATTTTGGCAATGGTGGCGCCGATTTAGGTTTTCAGGCATTTTTAAAACGTTTTATTAATTTGCAGGCCAATGATTTTATTGATGGCCGGCAAATTCTGCTGCTGGGTGAAATAAAGCTGCAGGATTTACAACAACAAAGCGTTGCACTGCAAAGCCAGGATGTGGAGCAGCTGGCTACTTTGCGCAGCTTATGTAGCCAAATAGACGACAGAGCCACGCCTGTGCTGCGCGCTATTTTCGACGCCGGTTTAATCCCGCTGGTGATAGGTGGTGGCCATAACAATGCGTTGCCACTGCTGAAAGCTTTAGCGCAAAGCAGCGGTTCTCAGGTCAATGCGGTGAATCTGGACCCACACTGCGATTTTCGTTTGCAGGAAGGCCGCCACAGCGGTAATGGCTTTAGTTATGCATCGGCTTTGGGTTATTTAAACCGCTATTTTGTATTGGGGCTGCATGAGCTGAAAAACTCAGCCACTGCCCTTGCCCAGTTGCAGCACGCCGGCGCTGCTTATTGCAGTTATCAGGATTTATACCTGCATCAACGCTGCACTTTTGACGAGGCGGTGGCAGAGGCTATCCGTTTTGTCGACCAGCAGCAAACCCCTGTAGGTATTGAACTGGACACCGACAGTATCAGCATGATGCCGGTCAGCGCCTTCACCAACTGTGGGGTGTCGGTGCGTGAAGCAGAGCGCTATGTGTATCAACTGGCAAAACTGCCACAAAGCCGTTATCTGCACCTGGCAGAGGCTGCACCGGCCCAACATCCGGCCGGTCTTGCTGCCGGTATGTCAGAAGCAGGCCAGGTACTAACCGCCTTAGTGCTGGCTTTTATACAGGCCAGAAATCAATAAAGCGCTGAAAATCAGCGCTTTATTGTTTGTGTTAACCAGCAGAGCAGTTATTGTTTTTTCTGATGAAACCACTGTTTTAACCAGGATGGTAAACCGTGCAGCGCAAATGGCCTGGAGTATAAAAAGCCCTGGCCACGCTGACAGCCCATTTTTACCAGCCGATCCGCCACCGCCTGCTCTTCAATACCTTCAGCCACTACGATCAGCTGCAGATTTTTTGCCACATCCAAAATAGCGCCTGTGACTGCAGCCTGGGTGTCGGAACGATGCAAACCGGCAATAAAAGAACAATCCACCTTCACCTGCTGCACCGGCAACTGGCGGATATAGCCCAAAGACGACAAACCAGTGCCAAAATCGTCCAGCGCCAGCGCTACCCCCAATTGGTGCAAACGTTGCAGCACCAGTAAGGCTTTTTCAGGATCACTGAGTAGAGCCTGTTCTTTAATTTCCAGGATCAACTGCTCTGGCGGCACATCAGCATCTTCGAGCATCTGCTGAAGTTGCTCTACCAGCTCCATCTGCATTAAATCGCTGCTGGCCAGATTGACCGCCAGCGCAATCTCAAACCCCTGCTGGCGCAGCTGCTGCAGCGTTGTTACCGCCTGCGCTAACACCCATTGGGTTAATGGATAAATCATGCCCATTTCTTCAGCCATCGGCAGAAAGTCTTTGGGTAATAACAAACCTTTATCCGGGTGCTGCCAGCGCAATAACACTTCAGCGGCGACGACTTGTGAGCTATGTAAATCCAGCTGCGGCTGCACGTCCAGCTGTAACTGGTGCTGCACTATGGCGTCACTAAGCTGCGACATCATCAGCAGTTTGTCGTCGGTGTAACTCTGCATTTGCGGGTGAAACACCTGGGTATCACTAAAACGGTACAGGTGGAATTGCAGAGCCTGATAAGCTTTGTCCATCAGCCCATTAAGCAGGGTGCCGTGTTGTGGATAATGCGCAACACCACTGGCAATACGGTATTCAATAGCACAACCATGAATGAGCAGAGGCTCAGGCACTTGTTGTTCAATACGCTGCGCCAGATATTCGGCCTGATGCTGTTTACGCCCGGCATGCACCCAGGCCGCAAAATCAACTCCGCCCAGATGGGCAACAGCTGCGTGCTGGCTTTGCCATTCCAGTTTCAGCACATCGGGATCATTGACCAGCTGCTGATTGATCCGGGCGGCAATTTGGGTTAACAACAGGTTGGCGTTACTGCGTCCAAGTGCTTTGTTAATATGCTCAAAATCTTTGATTTTTAATAACAATAACGAATAGTGCTGCGACGGATCCCGTTGCAGTAATAATTTGATCTGCTGCTCAAAAGCCAGTTTATTCGGATAACCGGTGATTTCGTCATGCAGCATCCTGAAAGGATCCGGCAGTTGCTGCACCGTCTTGATATAAGCCTGCAAACTACGATTATGACGTTGACTTCTGAGCAGCAAAAATAACAACAGCAAGGATATCAGCAGCAACAGCGGCAATAACCAGTCGGCATAAGCCGTTAAGCCGGACAAAGCCCAGGCCGGCGCAGCAAAAAAGGCAGGGAGCAGCCAGACAAATTTCAAAATGTACTTCTCATCAGACGCTGATACTTTCAGCTTACTCTGTTTGCTTATTTTGTAAAGCCGCGCTCAGCGCGGCATTGCTGTAATTTTACCATTAACAATCAACTGCTTAAGCTGAGAAACCCCAAACTGGTAACAAAGTTCTGCCGGCTGACTGATAGCATAAAGGGCAAAATCGGCTTTTTTACCGGTCGCCAGCACACCTCTGTCTGTTTTACCCAGCGCTTTGGCGGCATGTACTGTTACCCCCTTCAGGGCTTCTTCCGGTGTCAACTTAAACAGAGTACAAGCCATATTCAGCATCAGCGGCAGATTGCAAAGCGGCGATGTGCCCGGGTTTAAGTCGGTTGAAATGGCCATCGGCACCTGATACTGGCGCAATAAATCGACAGGCGGCATTTTGGTTTCGCGCAGGAAATAAAAAGCGCCCGGCAAAAGCACTGCAACAGTACCGGCAGCGGCCATCGCTTTCACGTCTTTTTCCGTCAGATATTCAATATGATCGGCTGACAAACCGGCAAATTCCGCCACCAGCGAAGCGCCACCCAAAGCCGATAATTGCTCGGCATGGGCTTTGACCGGTAGGCCAAGGGATTTGGCTTTTTCGAATAACAACCGGCTTTGTGCCACTGAAAAACCAATACCTTCACAAAACACATCCACCGCATCGACCAGACCTAGCTGATGTAACGCCGGCAGCATGGTCTCGACTACCAGTTTGATATAACCGTCACTGTCGTTAGCGTATTCGGCAGGCAAGGCGTGGGCGCCTAAAAAGGTTTTTTCAATGGCGATGGGATGATGCTCGTCCAGCAGTTTGGCCACTTCAAGAATTTTTTGCTCACTCGCCAGGTCCAGACCATAACCTGATTTGATTTCAACAGTAGTCACCCCCTGGCTCAGCAGTGCATTAAGGCGGTCTTTGCCAAGCACAAACAATTCTTCATGAGAGGCGGCGCGGGTGGCGGCGACTGTTGATTTTATGCCGCCACCTGCTGCAGCGATATCCTGATAACTGGCACCATTTAACCGCATCTCAAATTCATTGGCACGGCTGCCGGCATACACCAGATGGGTATGGCAGTCGATAAATCCCGGCAATAACCATTGACCCTGACCGTCATACAAAGGAGTACTGAGTAAATCACAAGCTGGCAGTTCAGCTTTAGGGCCACACCAGGCAATGATGCCATCTTTAACCGCCAAAGCACCGTCGCTGATAGTGCCATAAGGCTGGCCATTGTCCGTCATAGTAGCAAGCTGAACATTGTGCCAGATGGCATCAAACTGATGGGGTGCAGACATAAAAACTCCAAAGCACAGAACCATAAACAAAAGCCAGGCAGAACGTCATATGCTGCTGCGCTCATCATTCATTTAACAGCAAATAATCTAACCCGAAGCTCTTGTATATACAATCAACAGCAGTTATTTTTTCCGTTACCCGAGCGCTGAATCAAGATCACGCAATATAAGGTCGCCGAAATGCAAAATAACCAGGAGCGCAATCCCCCGAAATTTGCTGCTATTAAAGAGTTTATTTTCAGTCAGATAGAATCAGGCAGCTGGCCTGAGCACAGCAGAGTTCCCTCGGAGAACGAATTATGCACCCAGTTTGGCGTTAGCCGGATGACCGCCAGGCGCGCCTTGCAGGAACTGACAGAACAAGGGGTGTTATACCGCACTCAGGGGGTTGGCAGTTTTGTCGCCAGTGCTAAATCACAATCGGCGCTGCTGGAAATCCGCAATATTGCCGATGATATTCAGGCGCGTGGTCATTTTCACTCGGCTGAACTGGTGCAATTGACTGAGCTGCCCTGCCCGGCAGTGGTCGCCACAGCTTTGGGATTAAACCGCAACGACCCGGTATTTTTTTCATTAATAGTGCATTATGACAACCAGCAACCGCTGCAATTAGAAGCGCGTTATGTCAATCCACAACAAATTCCTGATTATTTAAAGCAGGATTTTGTGCAACAAACCCCCCACGAATATTTAAGTGCAGTGGCACCTTTAACTGAAGCCGACCACCTGGTTGAAGCTGTTTTGCCCGATGACTTCACCTGTAAGTATCTGAAAATTCAAAAAACTGAGCCTTGCCTGCGGTTAACCCGCCGCACTTTCAGTCGCGGCGGCGCTGTAAGTTTTGCTTATCTGACGTCAGCTGGCAGCCGTTACCGGCTGGGTGGTCATCTCAATATCAAACCTAACCACAAAAATTAACCGGAACATTCCGTCATGGCGGCTGTTTTAGCCGCTGAAGCACTGCCGAATACTCCGGCCTTAAGCTCTGGCGGCCTCCGACAAAAATCAACACGGCAATCAATCTGTCCCCATTTTTTCGATCAACGAGTTTAAAAAACCGGCGCTCAGGCTATGCTTGTTGCTAACCTGGTAAATCTGAACAAAAAATCTGGTTTTAGCCCACAAGACACTGCTGCTGTTTGCAGTTTTTCTAATCAACTGGCTAGACCAGCGCTGGTAACTCTGTTAATTTCCGAGGCCGGTTTTTGACCAAAATGGCGATGCCGCTCATAAAAACATAACGATAAAAATCAAGATCAGGGTAAACAGACACATGAAACTAACTGTTGCGCACAAAGTGAGCATTGGCTTTGGCTTTATTGCCTTGTTGTTGTTAATCGCCAGTTTGTCGTCACTCTGGAGTTTTGCCGTGGTGTCTGACGCCAGCGGCAGAGTGAACGAGATTGCCGTGCCGGCGCAGCAACAAAGTAACAATGCCCAGATCCAGTTACTGAAACTCGCCAAACTATCCGCCCTTGGTTTTACCGCCGAACAGGAAAAAGACATCAGTAAATATCAGGCCGATTTTAATCAGGCAGAACAGCAATATCAGCAGAGTTTTAAAGCGCTGCAACAGCTATTACAACAAGATCCGCAGCTGAATAAACCATTGCAGCAAGCCGGCAAAGACTACAACAATTATGTAGCCGCTGTGACTTTGATGTTTCAGGCTAAACAACAAAGCCTGCAACAGGCGAAAACCGCCGCAGCTGAGCTTGCCTCGCTGGTACAACTGATTGACGATGCCGGCGCCACTTTATTGGATATTTCTTATCTGGAAGTTGCCGGAAAAAAACAACAGATGGAACTGATAGCCGGCGCTGCCGGCCGGGTTGATGGCCAATTATTGGCACTGATGCAAACCTTACGTGAAACCGGTGCTTATACCGACCTGTCGCAACTGACCGAAAGCCAGCAAAACATTGAATTTGCGCTCAGTGATATGCAGGGCAATCTGGATTACATCAATAATCTGGTGGCAGAAGTGGGTGCGCAGCAGCTGTGGGACGATTTTAACGCCCAGCTTGGCGATTTTAAAAACCGCATTGCGGCAACCGACAGCCTGGTGGTACAAAAACAACAACAACTGAAAGCACTGGCTGAAGCCAGAGCACAACTGGCGGCTTCCGAGCAGGCGGTCACTCAGGCGGTAACAGCGCTGGATCAGGTACTGACAGGTGCGGGCCAACAATTTAACAGCTTGCAGGCGGAAATGTCTGACACCTTAAGTTTTGGCACGGCCCGCACCTTTGTACTGATGCTGGTGTTGATTGCCCTGGCCGGCGCCGCCGCTTACTTTACTATTAATGCCATGTTGCGACCGCTGGGTAGCATTAACAAGGTACTGGGTGAAGTGGCTGCCGGTGATTTAACCCGTCAGCTGAAAATTGAACAGGATGACGAGTTTGGCGCTTTGTCAGCCAAAGTTAATAGCTTGATCCTGGCGCTGCGTGAGCTTATTCATGGCATCAGCGCCAACGCCAGTGAACTGCAACAAAGCTCAGCTTTGTCACGTAGCGAAGTGAATGAAATTCACCAGGCGCTGGCGCAACAACAACAACAAATTGCTGCGGTGAATCACACCACAATGCAGCTGGAAGAAAATACCCATCAAATTGCCAGTCAGGCACAACTGGCGGTCAGTGAAATGCAACATGCATTAAGCCAGAGCCAGCAGATTGACACTATCTCAGGCCAAAACAGCAACCTGATCACCAGCCTGGCCAGCCAACTGACTGAAACGGCCGATATCATGCTGAAAGTGAATGATCAGTCCAACAATATCGGCAGTATTCTGGCCACCATCCGCAGTATTGCCGAACAGACCAACTTACTGGCACTGAACGCCGCTATTGAAGCGGCCCGCGCCGGTGAACAAGGCCGTGGTTTTGCCGTTGTGGCAGATGAAGTGCGCTCGCTGGCCGTACGCAGTCAGGGTGCCACTGATGAAATCCGCCAGATGATTCAAACCTTGCAACAACAAAGTACCGCCGCCGTGCAGGCGATTAGCAGAGGTAAAACTGATGCTGATACCTGTGTTGGCCATAACAGCGAACTGGTGGCGTCATTAACGGGAATTAATCAGGCGATTACCCAAATGCATGGTATTAGTGCAGTGATTGCTGATGCCACCGACAATCAGCTGCAACTCGGCTCTGCCATTGGGCAGAATATGAGCCGGATGGTCGAACTGGCACAGCAAAGCAGTGACAAAGCCAGCCGGACTTTAAATCACAGTGATGCTGTGGCACAAAGCGCCGACACACTGCAGCAGTCCATTCAAACCTTTAAAATTTAAGCTGGTAACAAAACAACGCGGGTTCATTTGGGCAGAGATGGAATACAGCACGTCGGCTGAAGGTGGTTGTTATCTCATCAGACAGCCAGGTGTTAAATTCAACCTGGCTGCACAGCATAAAAACTGCCAGATAACATTCAGGCTTCTGCTCAACCCCCGCTTTACCAGATACCGCACCCCATGTGTTGCTGTCTATTTTGTGTCATCACCTGATACTGATTGCTACCCGTTGTTCTCTGCCACAACAACAACTCTGCTGCCGGTTATTTTTCCATCAGCTGGTTGTTCGAACATCGGGAGCAGCAATGGTACCAGCAACTTTTTGATGCCAAATACAGTATGCGGCAGCTTATTCCAGGCAACAAAATGAAAAACCGGCTGAGTTTTAAAGATTAGATTTAACGCAGATTTACATGACAGGTAGTTGCTCACACCAGTCAAAACGGCAAAAACACCGATCACGTAAAATTCAGCGATTCAAAAGAAAAAGGCTGGACTGAGTCCAGCCAGGCAGGAAACGTTTTTTATCCAACCCTGGATTTATGTTGTTCCTTTCATCGATAACGCCTCTGCATATTGCCAAAATAGAGACAAAAAAAACCTGACGAAAACTTGATATTGTCAGCTTCTCAGCAGATTGCCGTACTAAAATCGTCACTGCCAAGTTGCCGGGCCAGGCTCGAAAAATCAGTGGCCCGGATATTGGCCTCACGGGCAAATATTTTGGCTTGTGCTGTCATCGGCTGTAATGAAATGACTAAAGCGCCATCACACTGATGGATTAACATCAGCTGGAACAGCTGACACAACTGATCAAGTCCGGGTTCAGTATTCAGACAAGGGTAAAGCTGCAACAAGAACCGGTAGCCGCCATCGTTATACAGATAAAGCTCGCTGCTGCCACTGCTGCCATTGAGCGGTTGTAATAAGCCGGCATATTGGCGGAAAAACAGCTGCTGTGCAGTCAAGAACTGCAACTGCCTCTCAGCATCGGACTGAAAAGGCTTGCGTTTTAGTATATTTATGACAGAAGGTGTCGCCACAAATAATAATAAATTCAGCAATACCGCAAGCGCCGTAGCCAGCATAAAAACCCACCAAATCCAGTCTGCCCGCCAAAGGCTGCCAAGCCAGTCCCATCTGACTTGCTCCTGCAACAATACATAGGCAGATCCGCTAAAAAGTCCCAGCAGCACCACAAGAGTCAGGCCTAGCATCCATTGATTTGACATACTACCACCCAGATCAGAATAGGCTGACAGTATGCTTTGGTGTGAAGATCGAGACATTATTACTACATGATAAAAAACTGATAAATCATAAAGATCAACAATATGGCAGCGCATGTACCGGTGATGAAAACCTATAACAAAAACCGGGCACACTTTGGCTATAAGCGGCTGAAACCACTCTTGCCACCTCACTGCCTGATGCAAATTGCGGTGCAGCTAAGCCCTGACTTTGGGTTGCGGCGGTATAAAACTGTTGTTTGGTTGGATGTTCAGGGCTGCACAAATTAAAACAATCGGTCGCAGGCTGCTGTTGCAGTAACTGGATGATAAAAGCGGCAATATCGGCCGCATGCACCATATTCACCGGCAACTCAGCACCTTGCAATACACGTCCGCTGCAGAATCTGGCAGGGTGACGACCAGGGCCAATCAAACCGGCCAGACGTAACGTAACACAAGGGTTTACCTGCTGTAATTCCTGTTCTGCCAGGCGCAAAAACCTCGATTTGGCATCGTCCGCCAACACTGATTTTTCGCTTACTTCTCCTGCCAACCCTTGATAAACACCGGTACTGGAGCAATGGATCAAGCCACGCACCCCGGCCTGATTTGCAAGCTGAGCAACGTTACGTAACAGCAGCAGATAGTCTTCCTCACTGCGTGTTTTAGCCGAGGGTGGCAAAGCACAAATCACCCAGGCATCCTGCCAGATTTGTTGTTGTGCATTGCTTAAAAAAAGCTGCGGCAACTGCAGCAGCATAGGCGTGATTTCTACCGGCAACTGCAACAAGCCTTGTTCGGACTGACGGCTGCCATAGAGCTGATAACCAACCCTGGCCAGGCTGACGCCTAATTGCTGCCCCAACCAGCCACAGCCTACTATCACAACTTTACCGCGCATCAAATCAGTCCCCATGTTTTGGCAACACCACAAAACGGCCTTCAAATTCCGCCACCACCTGATCAGCGTCCAGCAATTCGACACTCAGGCTTTGCCGGACTTTTTTGCCCTGAGCTAAGGCCTGCAGACTGCCGCGTACCTGCAACAAACTCACCCTGGCCCTGGGCTGATTTTTCAGCGGCGCCAGATAGCGGATACGGCCATCAGCCAGTACGATGTCACCCTCTAATCCCTGGCTTTGCAATTGCAGATACACCAGTCCCCATCCAGTCAGGGTGCCCAGTGCATAAATGCTGCCGGCAAACATGGTGTGATGCAGGTTCTGATTAGGTGCTAAAGCCGCCTGGCAATAAAGGGTGCTGCCGTCAAATTTCTCAATGCCAAGCTGCATATAAGCCGACAGTGGAATGGTTTGATGCCACAGCGCCACTAAAGCGTCACAGTTGTGTTGGTAGCTCTGCTGATCACCGGCTAAACGCAGAGTTTTCCACATCTGCTGATGGGCAATACCATAGAGCGGTGGTTGCTCAGCGCCATGCTGATAACCAGCCTGCTGATAAAAACCGATGGCACTTTCTCTGGCGTTGAGGATCAATAGACTGGCTCCCAGCGCTACCGCTTGTTGTTCCAGCTCCTGTAGCAGTAGAAGCCCGAGCCCCTGCCCTCGCGCCTGCTCGGCCACCGCCATATAACGCACCTGGGCTTTTTCCGCATCCACCAGATGCAGACGCCCGACGGCCAGAACTTCACCGCCTGAGCTTATGATCATCCGGTGTACTGCTTTATCTTCCAGCTCATCCCGCTCTGAGCCGGGTGGTTGTAACCAGGGCGCTCTGAGCACCTGATAACGCAGTTGATAATAGGCCTGCCATTGAGCTTCAGTCTGCGGCGCGATAAGCTGCCATTTCATCGGTAATTCCTTCTGTAAAAACAGCTTTATTCGCGTAGTACGGCGTTCAGCTGTCCAATCAATTTGGGGGCATTGTGGAGCAAAGCAACAATGAAACTCAAGCCATACTGTACTGGCGGCGCTTGCCGGCACATCAGGCACAGCCAGAACTGAGCATTCAGGTGCTGCAGGATCACAGCAGCCGTTATCTGTTGTTAAATGGTCAGCGCCAGGGCCAGATGCACCTGAAAAACCCAAATTCTGTGACCTACCCTCATCTGGAATTGCTGCTGCAATTACTGGAACCACTGTGCTGGCGGCATTTATTACAACTTGGCCTTGGCGCAGGTGAATTCAGCCGCGCTGTAACCAGCCGCTGGCCAGAGCGGCAACTCAGTACTGTGGAACAAAACGCCACTATCGTTGAGGTTTATCAGCAATTTTTTCTACCGGTAAAAACCGAACAACTGCTGTGCACAACAGCACAACAATTTTGTCTGCAGGCACTGGCACAGCAGCTGTGTTATGAGGTGATTTTTGTTGACCTGTACCCCTGGCCTGCAGACTGGGCCTGGTTATTACAACAATTAATACAATTGCAAAGTCCGGCTGGCGTGATATTGCTGAACCTGCCGGCACCGGAGTTTTTGCCATTACTGCAATCTTTTGCCAGCAAGATGCATTACCGGCTGCAGATCTTTGATGTGGAAGGCTATCTGAATAAAATTCTACAGCTTCACGCTGAATAACAACAACTTACACCTGCAACCAAAAGGTCACAGGACCATCATTGACCAGACTCACCTGCATATCGGCACCAAACTGGCCCCGCGCCACAGTCAGTCCCTGAACTTCACAATAATCGGCAAAAGCCTGATACAAGGGCTCAGCCACTGCAGGCAAGGCGGCCGGCGTAAAACTGGGTCGCAAGCCTGAATTGGTATCTGCCGCCAGGGTAAACTGCGACACCACCAGCAAAGCGCCACCTTTTTGTTGTACATTCAGGTTCATTTTGCCGTTTTCGTCGTTAAAAACGCGGTATTTCAACACTTTATCTGCAAGTTTTTGCATTTTCTGCAAATCGTCGCCAGCTTCAACCCCAAGCAATACCAGCAGACCAGTGCCAATATCTCCAACCAGCTGTCCTTCAACCTCTACGCTGGCACGGCGAACCCTTTGTAACAACGCAATCATTTATACTTCCTGAGCCGTTATACGGTCGGCCAACAACAAAGACATCTGATATAAAGCCCGGCAAATGCCGGCTTCACTGGCGGAATGTCCGGCATCCTGCACTATTTTCAGCACTGAACCCGGCCACTGCTGCGACAAAGTCCAGGCATTTTCCATTTTGCACACAATGTCATAGCGGCCATGCACTATATAACAGGGCAAATGACGAACCCGGTTTAAATCTCTGAGCAGTTGGTCGGGTGCCATAAAACAGTGATGTAAAAAATAGTGATTTTCGATGCGGGCAAGCGGTAATGCCGATTCAGCCTCCACTGCACCGGCGCGCATATTCTGATTGGGTAACAAAGTAGCCACCCGGGCTTCCCATAAACTCCAGGCCTGTGCTGCAACCAGCTGCACAGCGGCATCCGGGTGCTGTAATAACTGCTGGTATGCCACCAGTACATCAAGCCCTGCCATGCCTACGATAGGCGCCATAAAGTCAGCAAAATAATCCGGAAACAACTGACTGGCCCCGCCGCCTGGCCGGTATAACCAGTCAATATCCTGAGGTCTGGCCAGAAAAATGCCGCGTAAAATAAAACCCAGACACCGCTGTGGATGCTGCTGACCATAATAAAGGGCTAAGGTGCTGCCCCAGGACCCGCCGGCCACCACCCAGCGTTCTATCTGTAAGTGCTGCCGGATGGCTTCGATGTCTTCACAAAGCGTGGCCGTGGTATTGGCTTCCAAGCTGGCAAAAGGCGTGGACTGGCCACAACCACGCTGATCAAATAACACAATACGATAACGGCTGGCATCAAATAACGTGCGCTGAAAAGGTGAACTGCCGCCACCAGGTCCGCCATGGCACATCAATACCGGTATGCCCTGTGGGTTGCCGCTTTGTTCAACATAAAGACGATGGCCATCAGGCCGGTCAAGAAAAAACGTCTGATAAGTTTCCACTGGTTCAGTGCGGTACATCAGAGGACTCCGAAGCTTGTGCCTGTTGTTGATGACGTTGTGCTGTCAGTTGTCTGTGCTCCAGCTCCTGCAGCAAAGCGGTCAGTTCAGCCCCCAGTAACACCACCAGCCAGGATAAATAGACCCAGACAAATAAAATCGGTACCAGCGCCAGCGCACCATAAATAGCCTGATAAGACGGAAAATGCTGAATATATAACGCAAAGCCTTTTTTCAGCATTTCAAATAACACTGAGCTAAAGAGCGCGCCCCACAGCGCATGGCTGTACCGCACTTTGATATTCGGCACCAACTGATACAACATAAAAAATGCCAGCAACGAAAAAGCATAAGGTGCCAGTCGCAACATTAGGGTGGATAACCAGGGCGTGTAGTTATCGGCCAGATGGGTAAAAGACACTAAATAGGAGGTCAGCGCTATTGAGCTGCCGAGTAAAATAGGGCCAAGGGTGAGAATCATCCAGTAAATAGACAATGAAATCATCACTCTGGGCCGTTTTTGCACCCGCCAGATCTTATTCAGGGTTTTGTCGATGTTGTGGATCAGCATTAAAGCCACCACTACCAGGAACATCACACCAACAGTGGTCATCTGACCGATATTTTCAACAAAACCATTGATATAGGTCTGAATTTCGACACCGCGCGACGGCACTATATTGGCGTATAAAAAACTTTCGATTTGCTGGCGCAGCCCGGCAAACATCGGAAAAGCGTTTAACACAGAAAAGGCTACAGCCAATAGTGGTACCAGCGACAATAACGAGATATAAGCCAGATAACCGCCGATCATGCCCACCTGATCATGCTGACAGCGCTGCAGATAGAGCTGTACCAGCCGCCAGCTTTGCTGTAGCACCGCAGTGATTTTGCTCAGTTTTACCTCAGACATCCCGTTCCGTCATCCGCCTTTTGCTGCAGCCAGCGCCACCTCGCAGCATCGCCTGCTGCCTGGTGGCGTTATTGCATGGTTACTGTTTTGGTATTGCTCAGCGCTTCGCTGCTAATCTCGACCAGTTCATCACCAATCTGGTCAATAAACAATACTTTCATTCCCAGCCGGTCTGCCACTGCCTTGCCATCCTGACTACCCATACACAAAAAGGCAGTGGACCAGGCGTCACCCAGAGTCGGGTTTTCAATCAGCACTGTAGTAGAGACTGTATTGTGTTTCACTGGCGCACCAATACGCGCATCCAGCACGTGGCTATATCTTTTACCATCGGCATCAAAATAATGACGATAGGTGCCGGATGTCATCACGGCCATAGGTTCAGACTGCTGCACAGTAATCACTTTTTGCAGGGTTTGTGAACCAGGCAACGGCTTTTCAATCGCCACTTTCCAGGCCTGTTGTTGTGGTTTTTTGCCTTTAACCTGTAACTCACCACCCACTTCAACCAGATAATTCTGCACCCCGGCCTGCTCCAGAATTTTGGCCAGCTGTGCCACTGTCCAGCCCTGCGCTATCGAGGACACATCTACACGCAGCTGGGGCACCTGTTTGGCCAGCATCGAAGGACTGCGCTGCTGAATTTTTTCCATACCGATCAGCGCCAGCGTGTCGGCAAGCTGTTGTTCGGTCGGCTGATTAAACTTGTCGGCTTTAAAACCCCAGAGTTCAAACAAAGGTTTGACGGTTAAGTCGTAACACCCCTGGCTTTGGGACGACACAAAACGGGCTTGTTCTACCAGTTGCACCAACTCAGTGCCGACTTCCACTGCTTCAGTACTTTGTTGTTGGTTAAATTTTTCAATCACCGAGTCAGACCGGTAATTGGACATCGCCAGATCAATTCGCTCAAGCTCGGCTTCAACCTGCTTTTTTAATGCCGCAGCATCCACCGGCTGTTCTGACCAGAAACTGATATTGTAAGTGGAGCCCTGTGCCGGACCGGAAAACTTCTGGATAGGATCGGCGGGTGTGCAGCTGAATAATGTTGCAGCTGAAAAAAGCAGCACAACCCGGTTAAATGCAGATAACATAAGCGGTTTCCTGTCTTAGAATTGGCGGCAAGTTTACAAAATGCCGTCCACAATTACCAGTACAGGGTCAGTCGGCGGCGGGTAACTCGATGTGGCTTAAAATCACCTGGTAACGTTTTTGTTGTTCTGCCGGCAACCAGCCACTTTCAATAATTTCGACACAATGTTGTGCCAGTGCTGTTAAATCGGCATTCAGTTGCTCGCGGGCACTAATAGCCTGCAACAGGTTTAACGCTATGTTGACGTTGCCCGGCGTTTGTTCCAGCGCATAACGGAAATAGTCGATAGCTTTGGAATAATGACTCTGACCCTCGACTGCTGCCTGCTGACGTAACTGCTGCTGCTTTTGTTTTTCGTGTTGCATCATCAGGTTCAGCGCACTGCAATACAGATCATCGTCGTGTGCCACTGTAGCGATAGCCGCCATATAGTGTTCACACATCGCCAGATTGTCACTTTCAAAATAAGCTCTGGCTCTGTCGAGCATACCAGCCACTGATAAGGTTTTTTCCAGCGACAACTGCTCGCTACTTTCCAGCAGCACCAGGCCTTTTTGCGTTTTGCCTTGCAGGAACAACATCCGCGCTTCCAGCACCAGTCTGTCATGTTCAAAACTGGCCGGGTGAAAGCGTTTTTTAATGGTGCTGATAAAGTTATCAATTTTACCAAAGGTGTCCTGCTGCTCTTTGCCCTGCTGATCCCGCGCTACCTCCAACAGCGCTCTGGCGTAATTGAGCATATTATCTGCGGTGTCATGCATCGAATAACGGGCGGCACTGAGCAGCTTCTGATGAATATTCACTGCCAGCAGCTTTTGATTGTCGATCACAGCCAGATGTGCCATCACATGCTGACGCAAATAATTTTTTGGTGAATAACGCGCTACCTGTTCAACAACATCCAGCGCTTCTTTGGCTTTGCCCTGACTGATATACAGCCGGGTCAGCCAGTCCATCGCTTCTACCTTGGTTTCCGCCTGCTGCGACAGCTCCAGCAATAAAGCTTCGGCTTCGCCGGCACGGCCCTGATAACCATAAGTCACCGCAAGCCCCAGTTTTGCCCAGCCAAACTCGCGAACTGTCAGCGCCCACAGATATAAATGTTCAGCTTCGTCAAAACGTTCCAGTTTTAATAACAGTTCGGCTTTAAGCCTGCTGGCATGCATCACATATTGGCTTTTATATTCAATGACATGGTCGCAGGCGAGAATGGCGTCTTCATAGTCCTGGCTACTAATCGCCTGATAGGCCAGCTGCAGTGTGTGGCGGGTGTGATAGGCTCTGGAAATACGGCGCTCAAGCTCAGCGTAACTAAAAGGTTTGAGCAGATAATCCGCCGGCTGAAATTCAATCATGCCATGCACCGCCTGACGCTGGCGCTCGGCGCTAACCACCAGAAAACAACAATCGGGTTTCAGCAGTTTTTCGGTGCGCAGCACTTCCAGCAACTGATAGCCATTGCGGCCCTGCCCCAGATGAAAATCACACAAAATAAAATCAAAAGACATCCGGCGGCAGTAACTAAGCGCCATATCGGCGTCCCGCGCCAGCACAGCGTCATCAAACCCAATCAGCAATAACATACTTTTGACGTAACTGCGGATCTGATCTGAATCGTCCACCACCAACACTGTTTTGTCTTTATAAAAAGCGCGCCGCGACGTCATGCTGCTCCTGCAAACTTAGCTGCCTCTTGCCGTTAAACAGCCGAACAATACACAGCTCTGTACCGACTTGCCATCATTTTTGTCTGCTCTGTACGGCAAGCCAGCGAAAAACAGCCAAAAAAAAGACCGGCAAGAGCCGGTCTTTTTTGTGTCAGGTTAAACGCTGATTAACCTTCAGCGCGGCTGGCGCGTTTACGGTCGTTTTCAGTCAGGTGACGTTTACGGATACGGATAGACTGAGGTGTAACTTCCACCAGCTCGTCGTCATCAATAAACTCCAGTGCCTGCTCCAGTGTGTAACGGATTGGCGGCACTAAGTTGATGGCTTCGTCAGTCCCTGAAGCACGAACGTTGGTCAGCTGTTTGCCTTTTAAGCAGTTCACTGTTAAGTCGTTGCTACGGCTGTGAATACCGATCACCTGGCCTTCATACACTTCTTCGGCATGACCGATAAACATACGACCACGTTCCTGCAGCGAGAAAATGGCGTAACCGGCGGCTTTACCCATGGCGTTTGAAATCAGCACACCGTTCATGCGCTGACCGATAGAACCACCTTTAAATGGGCCGTAATGGTCGAAGCTGTTATACATCAGGCCAGTACCTGAAGTAAGCGTCATAAACTCAGTACGGAAACCAATCAGACCGCGGCTTGGCATCAGGAAGTCCATCCGGATGCGGCCTTTGCCGTCTGGTTGCATATTGGTCATTTCGGCTTTACGTTCACCCATTTTTTCCATGATAGAGCCCTGGTGCTGCTCTTCCACGTCGATGGTGACGTTTTCCATCGGTTCCATCTTCTGACCGTCGATCACTTTCATGATCACTTCAGGACGGGATACCGCCAGTTCAAAACCTTCACGGCGCATGTTTTCAATTAATACGCCTAAGTGCAGTTCACCACGGCCAGACACTTTAAACTTGTCACCGTCTTCGGTTTCTTCAACCCGCAGGGCCACGTTGTGTTTCAGCTCGTGGTTTAAACGCTCTAAAATCTGACGTGAAGTGACAAATTTACCTTCTTTACCGGCAAATGGTGAGGTGTTGACCTGGAAGGTCATAGTTACTGTTGGCTCGTCAACCTGTAAGGCTGGTAAGGCTTCCAGCGTGGTTGGTGCACAGATAGTGTCAGAAATTTTCAGGTCGCCCAAACCGGTGAAAGCAACGATGTCGCCTGCTGTGGCTTCAGGCGTGTCGATACGCTCTAAACCTAAGTAGCTGAATACCTGACCAACTTTACCATTTCGTTTGCTGCCGTCAGCACCCAGAATAGTGACTTGTTGGTTTGGTTTTAACGAACCACGTTTAATGCGGCCGATGCCGATAATGCCGAGGTAGCTTGAGTAGTCCAGCTGAGAAACCTGCAGCTGAGTGTCACCGTCCAGTTCAACTTTTGGAGGCGCAACGTGCTTAATAATAGCGGCAAACAGATCGTCAATGTTGTCCTTCGGCTCGTTGTAATCTAATGTTGCCCAACCATTGATGGCTGATGCGTAAACAATAGGGAAATCCAGCTGCTCGTCAGTAGCACCCAGGTTATCAAACAGATCAAACACCTGATCAATAACCCAATCCGGACGTGCACCAGGACGGTCAATTTTGTTCACAACAACAATTGGCTTTAAACCGTGGGCAAAGGCTTTTTGCGTCACAAAACGGGTTTGTGGCATTGGGCCTTCTACAGCGTCAACCAGCAATAATACCGAGTCTGCCATCGACAGAACACGCTCAACCTCACCACCGAAATCGGCGTGGCCAGGTGTGTCCAGGATGTTGATGTGGTAACCGTTCCAGCGTACTGAGGTATTTTTTGCCAAAATAGTAATACCGCGCTCGGATTCCTGCGCGTTAGAGTCCATTACACGTTCCTGCAGTTTGGCGCGGGCATCAAAAGTGCCTGACTGTTGCAGTAATTTGTCAACCAGGGTGGTTTTGCCGTGGTCAACGTGCGCGATAATGGCGACATTACGCAGTTTTTCGATAGCTGAAGCGTTTACGCTCATCATTTATATCCTCTGTAGCGCCAGCTGACGGAATATCAGCCCGGGGTCTACAACGTAAGTTTCTCTGAAATTAAGGGCGCGTATTCTACTCTTTTTTTTGCCAGAAAGAAAAACATCAGTGCAAGCTTTGAGCGTTATTTTTCATTTTGTTGAATTTTTACCGGCAAAGCGTGACAGCCCGATGAAAGTTGCTATCGTTAGCGCTGCATCAAATTTGGTGCAAAGGATGTCAACTGCGCACCAGTCTGATGCACTAATGCACCACATTAGTGCGCAACTAAATCGTAGCTGGATAATGCCTCAGGATATAATTATACAAATCAAATAGTTATATTGTTGGCATAAAACTGGCTTTGTTAGCGCAACTTATCGGTTCAACCGAAAACCTGAAAACAGCTTGATTTAACACCCGATTCATCCGGAGGATTGCATGTCTGCATCGAACGTTCTGAGTTTTATGAAAGAAAACGACGTGAAGTTTGTTGATTTACGTTTTACTGATACCAAGGGTAAAGAGCAGCATGTGACTATTCCTGCCAGCCAGATTAATGAAGACTTTTTTGAAGACGGCAAAATGTTTGACGGTTCTTCAATTGCAGGCTGGAAAGGTATCAACGACTCGGACATGATCCTGATGCCAGATGCGGCATCTATGGTGCTGGACCCGTTTTTTGAAGAAACCACTATTCTGATCAGCTGTGACGTGATTGAACCAAGCACTATGCAAGGTTATGACCGTTGCCCGCGTTCTATCGCTAAACGTGCGGAAGAATATTTAAAATCAACAGGTATTGCTGACACTGTATTGTTCGGGCCTGAACCTGAGTGGTTTATGTTTGATGACGTGAAGTTTAAAAACGACATGTCTGGCGCTATGTTCAAAATCGACTCGACAGAAGCAGCCTGGAACTCAGACAAAGGTTATGAAGGTGGCAACCTGGCACACCGTCCAGGTGTAAAAGGCGGTTATTTCCCGGTACCACCGGTAGATCAACACCACGACATCCGCAGCGCCATGTGTATGGTACTGGAAGAGATGGGTCAGGTGGTTGAAGCGCATCACCACGAAGTTGCAACCGCCGGTCAAAACGAAATTGCCACCCGCTTTGCGACTTTAACCAAAAAAGCCGACGAAATTCAGCAGCTGAAATATGTAGTGCATAACGTGGCCAACATGTACGGCAAGACTGTGACTTTTATGCCAAAACCAATTGTAGGTGACAACGGTTCAGGCATGCACTGCCACCAGTCTTTAGCCAAAGACGGCGTCAACCTGTTTGCCGGTGATAAATATGCCGGTCTGTCAGAAATGGCCTTGTATTACATTGGCGGTATTATCAAACACGCCAAAGCAATCAACGCTTTTACCAACCCGTCAACCAACTCGTACAAGCGTCTGGTGCCACACTATGAAGCCCCGGTAATGCTGGCTTATTCAGCCCGTAACCGTTCTGCTTCTGTACGCATTCCGCTGGTACCAAGTGCCAAGGCCCGTCGTATTGAAGTACGTTTCCCGGATCCGGCGGCCAACCCGTACCTGGCCTTTGTGGCTCAGCTGATGGCCGGTCTGGATGGTATCCAGAACAAGATCCACCCAGGCGATGCCATGGATAAAGACTTGTATGACCTGCCACCGGAAGAAGAAGCACTGATCCCTCAGGTCTGTGGTTCTTTAGACGAAGCACTGGACAACCTGGACAAATCACGCGCTATCTTCACCAAAGGCGGCGTGATGTCAGATGCGATGATCGATGCTTATATCGCATTAAAACGTGCTGAAGCCAAACGTGTTTCTATGGCCGTACACCCACTGGAATACGAACTGTATTACAGCGTTTAACAGCAAAATCGCAGCCGCGAAACCTGTTCACAAATGACAACAAGTCGTACCAGAAAAAGCCCGCATTTGCGGGCTTTTTGTTCTGGTCAAATGCAATAAACCACGATAGAGTAAACAAAAAATTACTAAACGACTCACTTGTTGTTATAGGTATAAAATGAAAAAAGCAGTTTGGTTGTTGTTAATCACTTCATTGGCTTTGTCGGCGGCAGATGACAAAAAGGTTTTTGTTACTAAAGACAAAAACAACAATCTGGTATTTTCTGACAGTCCAAGCCCGGGCGCTACTCAGGTCACAGTCAAAGACAATGCCACCATTATGGCACCAACGTCGTCTGTCCCCTTGTCTACCCCTGTGGTGCAGGAAGATACCAAATTTGAAGTGGCTATCTCCAAGCCGGAACAACAAGGCACAGTGCGCGAAAACAGCGGTACTGTGTATGTGTCAGGGCAAATCAAACCTATGTTTGCCACTGGCCTTAGGGTCAAACTTTATCTGGATGGCAAGCAGGTGGCGGGCCCAACCGGTAATGCCAATTTTATTCTGCATGATGTGGAGCGCGGCGAACATCAGTTAATGCTGGAGCTGCTGAACGAAAGCGGCAAGGTTATTGCAACTAGTCCTACCACGACCTTCTATTTACATAGAGCTTCGATAATTTCACCAAAATAGTGCATCAGGGCTGAATTTTCAGCCCGCAACCGCTACACTGCCGGTTTTGATGCACTAAAGTGGTGCAGAGGGCCAGCAGCTTGACTCAACCAGCATTAAATTTAGCCGGCATTGATTATGCCAATCACCTGACCACCGCCATTATGGTGTTGGATGCCCAATTACAGGTGCAGTATTTTAATACTGCCTGCTGTGCACTGCTCAGCATTGGTGAAAAACGACTGCTGAATCAATACTTTCCTGCCCTGTTTCAATTCAGCGAACTGCATGCCAGTCGTTTACTCAGTACACTTTCTACCAAACAAGGTTTTGGTATCAGCGATGTGCATACCGTATTGCCCGACGGCCGCCATATTCTGCTGGATATCACCGCCAGCAGCCTGGAGACAGAACAACCGTCAGTGTTGGTGGAACTGAAGCAAGTAGATCAACAACGCAAAATCAGCATGGAAAGTTTGCAGCAGCACCAGCATTTAGCGGCAAGAGAGCTGATTCGTGGTCTGGCCCATGAAATTAAAAACCCTTTGGGTGGGTTGCGGGGCGCAGCGCAGTTACTGGAAGAATCGCTCAATGATGAACAAAAAGAATATACCCAGCTGATTATCGCCCAGGCCGACCGGCTTAGAAATTTAGTGGACCGGCTACTTGGCCCTTATAAACCACCACAACGCAGCCTTGCCAATTTACATCAGATCATTGAGCGGGTGTGTCAGCTGGCGCAAATGGACAACCCTTCTGACGTGCAGTTTTGCCGCGATTATGACCCCAGCATTCCGGATTTTTTACTCGATCCGGAGCTGATTGAACAAGCCCTGCTGAATATAGTGCGCAACGCCCAACAAGCGCTGGTACAAGGGGGGGATATCACTTTGCAAAGCCGTATTTTGCATCAGCACACCATTCATGGCCGCCGCCACCGTTTAGTGGCCACCATAAAAGTCATCGACAATGGCCCTGGTATTCCGCCTGAGATTAAAGACACGCTGTTTTACCCTATGGTCAGCGGCAAACCGGGCGGCACCGGCCTTGGTTTGTCTATTGCCCAAACCCTTATTCATCAGCATGGTGGCTGGATTGATTGTGACAGCTGGCCAGGGCGTACCGAATTTACTTTATATCTGCCGATCAACAGTACGGCCCATCAAGCAGGAGCTTAAGCATGCATCAGGATGTCTGGATTATTGATGATGACAACTCAATCCGTTGGGTACTTGAAAAAGCACTGGCCCGTGCCGGCATTGCCTGTGAAAGTTATGCCTCAGCGGATTTAATGTTACAGCGCCTTGAATACGACCAGCCGGCGGTCGTGGTGTCCGATATCCGCATGCCTGGCACAGATGGCATGGCGTTGCTGTCCAAACTGCAACAGCTTGCCCCCGAGTTGCCGGTGATTATTATGACGGCCCACTCCGACTTAGACAGTGCGGTCAATGCCTTTAAAAGAGGCGCATTTGAATATTTGCCCAAACCTTTTGATATTAACGAAGCAGTGGCACTCATCAGCCGCGCTTTGGAACACGCCAGCGCCAAAAAACCCAAACAAGCCCCCGTCGCATCTTCAGCGCTGACTGAAATTATCGGTGAAGCACCGGCGATGCAGGAGGTGTTTCGTGCCATAGGCCGTTTGTCACGCTCCAGCATCAGCGTGCTGATTAATGGTCAGAGCGGCACAGGTAAAGAGTTGGTGGCGCATGCGCTGCACAAACACAGCCCACGCAGCGAACAGCCTTTTATTGCGCTGAATATGGCCGCCATTCCAAAAGATCTGATTGAATCTGAACTCTTTGGCCATGAAAAAGGCGCTTTTACCGGCGCCGCCAATCTGCGTAAAGGCCGTTTTGAACAGGCTGATGGCGGCACTTTATTCCTCGATGAAATTGGTGATATGCCGCTGGACGTGCAAACCCGGTTATTAAGAGTGCTGGCCGATGGTCAGTTTTACCGGGTCGGTGGTCATCAGGGTGTCAATGTGGATGTGCGTATTATTGCCGCTACCCACCAGAATCTGGAGCAACTGGTGGCTGAAGGAAAATTCCGGGAAGATTTATTCCATCGCCTGAACGTGATCCGCATTCATATACCGGCACTCAAAGATCGCAAACAGGACATTCCAATGCTGGCGCAACACTTTTTACAACAAGCCGCCAAAGAGCTGAATGTTGAAGCCAAAAGTCTGGCCAGCGACACCGAAAAGTACCTGAGTCAGCTCGACTGGCCGGGTAATGTGCGCCAGCTGGAAAACACTTGTCGCTGGTTAACAGTGATGGCCAGCGGTAAACAGGTGTTATTGTCAGATTTACCACCTGAACTGACCGCCGCGCCCAAAGTGTACAGTACCGCCAATGGTGAGCAACATCACAGCTGGCAGGACTTACTGGCGGCCTGGGTGCAACAAAAACTCAATGCAGGTGAAGAAGATATTCTGTCAGAAGCAGGCCCTGAGTTTGAACGTATTGTGCTGAAACAAGCGCTGCAGTTTACCCATGGTCATAAACAGGACGCCGCCAAACGTCTTGGCTGGGGCCGTAATACACTGACACGCAAACTCAAAGAACTGGATATGGAATAAGATCCGGCGCCAAATTCAGGCGCCGGCTTCGTTTGCTACGCAGGCTCGGAACAGAACCCTTCAAAAAAACCTGAATAAAACCCTTTTAAACATAAGCTGCAACCTTAGCCAAATAGGCTGCAGCTTATTGTTTACCCGCCAGTTTTTGCAACAGCTCCAGCCGCTGCCGCTCTTCGTCCGACAACTGTGCCGGTTCATCCGATAAACTATCCAGCGACAAATACTCCACCTTATATTCAGGCTTTGCACTTTTGCCATAACGGGTTGGCTCTGCCGGCGACGCCGACATTTGCTCCAGCACAAAGGTTCTGAGCCAATAAGGGCCACTGCGTCCTGCCAGTACCGACTTATGCACCTTCAGTTTTAACTGTTCTGCGCCGCTGCTGAGTCTGTCCGTAGCGGTGAGCTGTGCCATTGGTTGGCCATCTTCACTGAATAAATTGGCGCGAAGCCGGTAAAAGCCCGCTTGTTTTACCGTTAACTGCAACGGGATCACCAAATCGGCGCCAACAGGCGAAGGGCTACCCACAGCAGTAATTTCGGCCACCGGCTGGCTGTATTCAATGGCAGTTTGCAGCTGCTGTGTTTCACCCCGGGCGTCAAACACAAAACGCACCTCCAGCTCACCATCCCAGCCTTGTCCTTGATCAGGCGCCTGTGGCGTTAATACAGCATCATAACGGCCATCCTGCCCTGTCAGCGCCTGGCTGGCTAACAGCTCGCCGTTTTGCTGCGACAGCAATTGTACCTGCACGCCGTTTAATTCAATACCCTGGCTGATGAGGCTGACCTGCACCGGCTCAGGGTAACTGAATCTATATTGACTGGCTTCGAGGCGGATACTACCGCCTTCGGTCAGTGGAATGGTCTGGGCAAAAAACTGATTGGGCGCCAACAGCTGAGTGTCAGCACTGCTCAGTGGCCTTGAATAAGCCGGCGTTGCCACTTCAGCTGCATAACTTTGTGCCACCAGTGCAAAACTTTGTTGCAGCTCCTCCGGCAGCTGTTCTTTCACTTCAACCACCTCAGTGCCCTGAGTTTTGTTGGCAGCCCCAGTTTTAACCTGAGCAGACGCTGGTTTTGCCACAGCCTCAGTCTGAAGCTGTGGCACTGCATCATGCCCGCTGAACCACCACCAACAGGCGCCAGAGAGCATCGTCAGTGCCACCAGCGCCCAGCCATAACCCTTGTTCATCATTAACCCTGATTGGCGGTGCGGTATAACAAGTCAGACATGCTGTAAGTTTCCGACCCTTTGACCACCCGGTACTTAGAGGCGAAGATCCACCAGCCACGGCTTTCGTCATAAGTGGTAAAACTCAGCGCCTTGCCGTTCAGATAAGTTCGGCTGCTGTACACTGCAGTAACATTGCCACGCCTGGCCGCGTCTATCAGATTGCTGTGGCTGTAGTCCTGGCTCATCAGCATCGGATAGTGATAAGGCATAAAGTTGCTGACACCGGTCTGGCTGGTCAGTTTGCCATCAAAAGCAACTGAGCCCGAGCAGCTGTCAAAAGCTGCTGCCGCTGAAGCACCACAACTGGAATGCGGCGCCACGACACCATCATCATTACCTGGTAAAAACGGGCTGGTCAGGCCTAAAAAGGCAGAAGAGGAACCGGCAAAACGTAACCGCGGCACCCGGCTGCTTGGCATGGCCGCGAGCTGCCGTGCGCTATTGACTCTTAAATCCTGCAACACGCCGACATTGGTGGCGCTGGGGATTTCACCCAGCCACAAAGACAAAGCGGCTTTTAGTGCAGCATCAATTAAGCCACCGCCTGTCGCCACATTAACCGCCAAATCGGCCAGCTCTGAACCACCACCAGCACCGGCAAAGTCAAAAGTTGCCACAATATTTAATGGTGTTAAGCCGGCGTTTTGCAGCCAGAGCGCCTGATTGTCAATCAGATAACGGCTGACTAAATCGCCGGTCGAGTGGCTGACAATAATGCAGCCATTCTTGCAGGTGTTATTCAGCGATAATTCTTTCAGTTTGGGCCAGACATAGTCGGTGGCAATTTTGCCTTTGATACGCTCATGGGATGGCCAGTCAATCCGCACATCAGCTCTGGCATTCCAGTAGTTCTGCCAGTATGACTCGCCATTGCGGGTGACATCGGCCGCTGCTGGTTTTGTTTTTAATTGGTCTGGTTGAAAACCGTGGATCAGTACCACAGGGTAACCCGCCACCGCTGCCTGCGCCTGGAAACTGAAGGCTGCAACAGCCGCCAGCGAGTATATAAGTTTCATCGTCTATCCCCATCTTGTTATTGATTATGTTCGGGAATTACCTGTTACAGCAGTCAGGCACAGCCCGTCAGGGTTCCAAGATAGAGTAAAAAAGGCTGAACACAACCAAGATTTTTGGGTAAATTTGTTAATAAAAAACAATGAATAACACTGTGTTGTTTAAATATTTTTTAGATAAAACTCTGAGATGGTTAAGTAACTGCTGATATAAAAGCGCAGCGCCAACTCAAATCCTGTCGCTATTTATGCATCGCTGTTTAAAGTGATTGCTCCAATTATTTTTCCAGACTGATGATTTTTTTAGCTTTTCACGGCTGTATCGGCGTAATTCTGTGTAATAGCTGCCAGCCAGACAACACAAAGCCGGAATAATCCGGCTTTGTTGGGTATCACATCACAGGGCAAGCGCAGAAGATGCAGCTGCACCCGGCTTTGCTTATTCAGTGCCTGCTTTGCCCTGGTGCTCTGCCATCTTTTCCTGCATACGCTGGCGCATTTTTGCTTTACGTTCATCCAGTTTGGCTTTTTGCTCCGGCGTTAATAAAGCCCGGATTTGGTGTTGCAGTTTCAGCTGCGCGACTTCCTGCTCCAGTTTTTTCGCCTGCTGTTTTTCCAGAATGACCCGCACACCGGCTTCATCAAAAGTGTCGCTGCTTAACACAGACTGCAGCTCTTCATGCATGGCATAACGTTCAGCTTTATTCAGCATTTGTTCGCGGTGGGCTTTTAACAGCGCATCTACCTGCGTTTTTTGTGCGTCGGTTAAATCCAGCCCTTTAAACATTTTGCCATCGGCTAATAAATGGCTACCGTGACCACCATGGCGATCACCAGCCAAAACTGCAGTGCTGACACCGGCCACAAGAACTGAGGACAAAACTAAAGCTAACAGATTGAATTTTTTCATTTTAAGCTCCATAACTCTGGGGTTGTTTTACATTGATTGCGCTGGACTCAGCAGCGATGAAACAAGCATACTCTGCGTTATGCAAAGCAACGCCAAGCCAGGGTAAAGGTTGTGTAAAGAGCATTGTCGCTTTGTGTCACAGCGATAAACTGCACCTGAGCCAGCCTTGAGGATAAGCCATGACCCCAAAAATCCTGCTGATTGATGATGACGACGAGCTGAGTCAGCTGGTGATCGATTACCTGACGCTGGATGGTTTTCATCTGGACAGGGCAGCCGATGGCCCGGCCGGTTTGCTGCGGGCGCAAAGCGGCCAGTATCAGCTGATTTTGCTGGATGTGATGCTGCCAGGGCTGGATGGTTTATCTTTGCTGCGCCAGCTGCGGCAATCGAGTTATTGCCCTGTGCTGATGCTGACGGCCCGTGGTGATGATATTGACCGTATTGTCGGGCTGGAACTTGGCGCCGATGATTATCTGGCAAAACCTTTTAACCCACGGGAATTAAGCGCCCGGGTGCGCGCTATCCTGCGCCGGGTAGAACTGGCCCAACAACCGGCTGCGCCGCAGCAACACAACCTGCTGGAGCTGAATAATGTGCAGCTAAACCGGCAAAACCGCCAGGTGCACTGCGCCGGCTCTCCTGTGGTGCTGACCGCGACCGAATTTCAGCTGCTGGATTATCTGATGAGCCATGCCGGCAGCGTTATTACCAAAGAAGATTTAAGTAAAGAAGTGCTGGGCCGCACGCTGCAGCTGTACGATCGCAGCCTGGATGTGCATATCAGCAATATCCGCAAAAAACTCAGTGTGGCCGATGCCGGTGAAAAAATTCAAACGTTGCGCGGCAGTGGTTACATATTTCTGGAGCAAGCATGACCTTTGCAGCACTGAATCCACTACGTTATCTGGCGGTACGGATTTTTGCCTGGTTCTGGCTGGTGCTGCTACTGACCATGGCCGGTGCCTGGTTATTGGCCAAAGGGCTTAATGACAACACCGAAATCCGCCGGCTGCCACACGACATCAGCCATCAATTACAACCTTTGCTGAAATCGCTGCAAAAAGCGGATTCGATTGAAGAATTGTCAAAACGCATCAACCGGCGTGATCATAACCGCTGGCTGGTGGTGGATCCCGACACCAATCAGGTGCTGAACAGCGAAATTTTGCCGCGTAACTTTGATCAAAACTGGCTGACCGAGCTGTCGCAACTGGATAAACCCAGATTATTACTGCATCGCAATACGCTGTTGGCTGGACCCTTTCTGGTAAATTTTAACGGCAGAACACTGGCGCTGTATCAACAACGCGCCAGGCCACAAAACCCGGGGCTTGATTTAATGGCACTGCCTAAGTATTTGTTACCGCTGCTGTTATTTGCCGTGTCTGCATTGGCCAGTATTGTGCTGGCACTGAGCATTACCAAACCGCTCAGGCTGTTGCAACAAAAAAGCCTCGACTTTGCCGCCGGTGATTTACAGGCCCGTGCTGAAGCCCCGGCCCGCCGGCAGGATGAAATAGGTGAACTTAGTCGTGGTTTTAATCTGATGGCGAGTAAAATCAGTGATTTATTGCAAAACCAACAAAGATTATTAAGAGATGTGTCGCACGAGCTACGCTCACCTTTAACCCGGGCGCAGCTTGCCATCGCACTGGAGCAACGTCAGGGTGGCGGCCAGCAATTACCAAGGTTACAGCAGGAGCTGGAGCGGATCGACGCTTTGCTGGAAGAGTTACTCACCTTCAGCCGGCTGGATGCCGGCCAGTATCAATTGCAGTGGCAGGAGCTGGACCTCGTTGAACTGATTGAAGAAATTTTTGAAGTAAACAGGCTGGATGCCGACGAGAAACAGTTAAGCCTTCACCGCGACAGCCCGGCGCGCTGCCTGCTGCAATGTGACAGCAGGCTGCTGGCCCGTGCTATTGAAAATGTGCTGCGTAATGCCATTAAATACAGCCCGCCGGGCGGCAGCATTCAGCTTATGCTGAAGCAAGAGCAAAACCAGACCAAACTTCGTATCTGCGATCAGGGGCCTGGCATTCCAGCAGATTGCCTGACGCAGATTTTTGCGCCTTTTTACCGGGTGTCTGACAGCCGCAACAGCGCAACAGGCGGCACAGGCCTGGGCCTTGCTATTGCAGCACAAGCGGCAAAACAACATGGCGGCAGCATCAGCGCCAGCCTGCCGGATAGCGGCGGTTTATGTATAGAATTCACTTTCGCCAACAGGAGCAGTCCGGTTTGACGTTATTCCCAATGCTGAGGCCTGGTTTAACTCAGGCTGATTTCAGTTCAGGCAACGCTACTGTCGTTTTGCAGCAACTGTGGCAACAAGGTCAACACCATTATTTTACCGGCACTGGCGGCTGTCGCCTGCACTACAGCAGCTGGCAACCGGCACAGGCCACTGCCGCTTTGGTGCTGATACCTGGCCGCATTGAAGCCGGCCATAAATATGCCGAGTTTATTGCCGACGCGCTGCATTCGGGTTATCAGGTATTTGTGCTGGATCACCGGGGTCAGGGTGCTTCAGAGCGTTTATTGGCTGACCCACAGCGCGGTTATGTCAAAGATTTCTCCGATTATGTTGCTGATTTACAGCTGTTTATTGAAAAAATCATACCAGGTTGCTGTAGCTTACCACTGCTGGCCGTTGCCCATTCGATGGGCGGCGCCATTCTGGCCGCTTATCTGCAACAGCAGCGCTCAAACCCTGTTCAGGCCGCTATTTTCAGCTCGCCGATGTGGGGCATTCACACCAGCCCAATACCGGCGGGCATAGCACCGGCCGTAGCAAATTTTATGCGTTGGTTGAACCGGCTGTGTAGCAAACAGCCCTGGTATGTGCCGGGTCAGGGACCTTACCAGCACAAAGCTTTTAAGGGCAATGACTTAAGCCATTGCGCTGAGCGCTATCAATGGTTTCGTGATTTATATCAGCAATATCCAGAGTATCAGCTGGGTGGTGTCAGCTGGCACTGGCTGGCTGAAGCTTTAGCGGCTTGCCAAAAACTTCAGAGCGGACCGGTGCCGGCTATGCCTTGTTTATTATTGCAAGGTGCTGAAGATACTGTGGTGGATAACCGGCAACAGCTGTTATTGTGGCAGCACTGGCGCCTGCAACAACCACTACCGCCACTACCGGACGCCGTGACAATTCAGAGCGCCCGGCATGAATTACTCACCGAAACGGATGGGGTCCGCAGCCAATGGTTCAGGGCTGTGAACCGGTTTTTGTCTGAGTTTTTGGATATTCAGGCACAGGCACCACAGAAACCGGATCAGCGTGGATAATGACATCGGCATCACGGAATAAGGCTGCCACTTTATGTTCGGCCTGATCCACAATGTCATGCGCGTGTAGCAACGATAGCTGATCGGACAGCAGTAACCTCAGCTGTACAAAAACTTTTATACCGGCCTGACGGGTTTTCAGCTGATCCACACCATAGACTTCCGGCAGCTGATGCAGGACGTCGACAATTTGGGTGCGCTCAGAGTCGGTCAGCTCTTCATCAAGTAAATGCCTTAAACTTTCCAGTGCCAGCTGCCAGGCTGTCCACAACAAATACAGCGCTATCAACGCCGTCATCACCGCATCAGCCCAGAGTACAGAATTATTCACCAGCCACAGCGCCGCTATCACAGACAGGTTCAACAGCACATCACCGCTGTAATGTGCAGAGTCAGCTTTGACCGCCAAAGAGCTGGTTTTTTTGATGATCCAGCGCTGCACCAGCACCAGCATCAGGGTGAGACCTGTGCAAATGAACGTCAGAAGAATGCCGCTGTTCAGCGCACCTACTGGCTCCGGGCTGAAATAACGGCTAACCCCCTGATATAACAACAGTACAGCGGCGCCCGTTAAAAAGGCGGCCTGAAACAACGCCATAATGGCTTCGGCTTTGCCATGACCAAAACGATGCTCCTGATCAGCAGGTTTGAGCGCATACCGTAATGCAATAAAATTCAGCGTCGACACCAACACATCCAGCAACGCATCCATAAAAGATGCCAGTGCCGAAGCTGCGTTGGTCATAATGGCGGCTGTCAGTTTTAACGCCACAATCACCAAAGCCGTCAGCAGCGTCAGATAGCCGGAACGGCGCACCCACAACTGATAATTGGCATGACTCATTACACACTCCTGTGGTTAAACTGCGCCGGCAAACCCCTGCTGCCGCCAGGCTTCATAACTGATAATGGCCACTGCATTGGCCAGGTTTAAACTGCGGGCATCGGCCATCATCGGAATACGGATACGAAACTCAGGCGCTATGGCATTACGCACTTCGTCCGGCAAACCATGAGTTTCTGAGCCAAACAACAATACATCACCAGCCTGATACGCCACATCGGTATGAGGCCGGCTACCTTTGGTGGTACAGGCAATAATGCGCCGGCCATTCATCGCCTGTAAAAATGCGTCGTAATTGGCGTGGCGACTCACTCTGGCTAAATCATGATAATCCAGTCCGGCACGGCGCAGTTTTTTTTCTTCAAAATCAAAACCTAAAGGTTCGATTAAATGCAAAGCACAACCGTTATTGGCGGCCAGCCGGATAATGTTGCCACAATTTGGTGCAATTTTCGGTTCAAATAATGCGATATGAAACATAAAGGTAACTTCCGCTTTTGCCAGCGCCTGGCATGGCAGTTTCTGAACTTCAGCTTGTTCAGAAACAATCAGATAAAAACGGCAGTATACCGAAATTTATAATACGGACACAAAAAAGCCCAAGGATAAAAAAGCCAGACTGCTGGTAATTTGGCCAGGCTTCACCAATAATTTAGGGACATATGTAAGCAAGGAAGCCATGATGTTACAGAGTAGCTACACAGAGTTTGCCAGCTCTTTTGTATTGTCTGTCCCTGGTTTGGGTTTGGTTCTGCTACTGGCCTGGGTGTTGATCCAACGCCGTGCCCAACTGCAGCGCAGTCCGGCGCAACATCTGTCACTGGACAGTTTTTTCAGCAATTGCCCCTGTGTAGCCTGGCTGGCAGATACAGACTTTCAATTGCTGCAGGCGAACCCGGCAGCCCAACAGTTAAATTGGCTACCTGGCTGCAAACCGCAATATTATCAAAGCAAATATTGTCAGCAGTCGGCATGGCCGGATATCAGCGCTGAATTACAGCATCAATCGCACTGGCACGGCATGGTCTGGCTCAGTACCGAGACCGAACCCAAAGCCATGCAACTTTGGATCACCCGGTTATTACACAACAAATCACCCTTTTATCTGGTGGTGCAACATGACATCAGCGCCGAGCAACAACAACAGGCGCAGCTGCAACAACTCAGCACCCACGACGCCTTAACTGGTTTGTCTAACCGCACCCTGTGGCTGGCACAACTGGAACCCGTGCTACAACAATGTGAAGCCAGCCAACGCCATTGTGCCGTTGCGCTGCTGGAACTGACTGAACTAAACCAGATCCGGCAACAATTTGGCAATCAGCAGGCACTGATCCTCGAATGTTGGGTCGCCGAGCAACTCCAACAACATTTACCGCCAGCCGCCGTACTGGGGCAATTTTCCGAACGACGTTTTGCGCTTATTTTTAAACCTGAACATTGCCAGCAACAGACTGAGCTGGCGTTGTGGCAGCTGGCACGACAGCTGCAACTCTGTTTACAAAACCCCTGCCCTTTAACCGACTTTGAAGTATCACTGCAGTGTTATATTGGCCTCGCAGTGTATCCGCAATCCGGTACTGACAGCGATTCTTTGTTGCAACATGCCAACTGGGCGCTGCAGCAAGGTATGCAGCAACAACAACCTATTACCTTCTGGCAGCAACCAGGCCTGGCTGCTCCTGCCGACTGGCAAACCGCAGACGAACTGGAACAAGCTTTGCGCCAGTATCAGTTTGAACTTTGTTATTTACCCTGTTATCAGTTGGAACAACATCTGCTGACTGCTTTAACAGTGCAACTGGCATGGCATTCGCCCAAACGGGGTTTGTTATGGTTAGAGGATTTTGCCGCTGTGGCCGCACAAAGCCATCAGCTATTGGCAATTGAACGTTGGCAATTTCAGCAACTGTGCCAGCAACTGTGGCAATGGCGCCAGCAAGGCATGACGGTGCCTGGCATCCGGCTGGAATTATCAGCTCTGCAATTACAACAACCCGATTTAGTGGCTTATCTGCTGCATCATCTGCAGGAATGGACGCTGGATCCGGCGTTGTTTTCGCTGATGATCGACGAAACTTATTATCTGGAGCAACCAGGCCTTGCCCATAAACAAATGGAAGCACTGACCAAAGCCGGTTTTTCGTTATGGTGGCTGAATTTTGGCAGTGGCCAGACCCCGTTGTTTTTATTACAACAACCCTACTGGACCGGCGTTATTCTGGCGGCAAATGCAGTGGCTGAGCTGGAAAATGACGACCAAAAACGCCATTTGTGCAGTTGTCTGATCCGTCTGGCAGCATCACAACAGCTCAGAGTGTCTGCGCTGCAGATTGATAACGAAATGCAAGGATATTTATTGCATGTGATGGGATGTCAGCTTGGCACAGGCCTGTTATTTGGCCAGGCGCAGAATGCAGGGCAAATCAGCAAGATTTTA
>FWPV01003689.1_pt1 | contig 34204 bp, 23 predicted proteins | sample 2228371 | NCBI WGS metagenome assembly FWPV01 (sample SAMEA103939776, study PRJEB20133) | metagenome
GATGGGCTTGACCGACCATATCTGGAGTTGGGAAGAGTTCTTGACCTTTAAACATTATCACTACTTTAGGGAGTGACTACCGGTGCGCCGGGGCGCGTGAGAATCTCCTTCGGTCAAGCCCTATTATACCACGCAATTGTGGAGATGGTATGGAGAACGAATGGAAGATTCGTGGAATTCCTGGGGTAGGGGCGGGTAGCTGGGCGCCATGACCTGCGCCACCTTGAGCAAAGCGTCCATCTGGGCCTGGGTCAGCTTGCCGGCTACCACGGCCTGGTCCAGCCGGGCCTTCGCCACGATGGCGTTCACCAGGGTCCCGATGGAGACGTTCTTCTCCTGGGCCAGTGGGGCGATGGTTTTGCCCTCTCGTAGGGCGGACATCCGTCGGGGCCATTATCCAGGGTCCTGGCGATCACGGCCCTGGGGTTGTATCCACGAACGACTGCTCCGGACAGGTCGGCCCTCAGACACGAACCACGGCCCTGGAGTTTCCAGGGCCGCGGTCATCATTTGGATGACGGACGGTATGACCGTCATGCCGCCAGGTTTAGGGTTGTTGCCCGCCGCTGGGGTCTGCCCGTTACGAACCGGCCTGCGTCACCGGCCGCGGGCCGATCCTCACCACCGCCAGGGCGGTCTTGCCATCGGTCGTGACCACGGCCACCTGGTCGCCGGCCTTCAGGCTCTCCACGCCCGCGTCCTTCCCCACGCGCACGGCGGTATCTTGGGTGATGGCGAAGGGGCCGCCGGGCAGGGCCGGGTCGTTGGGCGTGATGGTGATGCTCGTGGCGCTGGCCGAGACGACCACGCCGGGGATGGTCTGCGCCGTGACGACGTTGCCGTCCTTGTCTTTGTAGCGGAACGTAAGCCCCAGGGCGTGGCTGAATTTCTGTTCCTGGGGGATGTCCTTCCAGCCGGGGAGCAGGTTGAGCCGGGCCGCCCGCTTCAGGGCCTCGACCCGGGCGACGCCCCACGCCACGGCCTGGCGCAGCCGCTTGACCCGGGCCGGCACCTCCGTGGGCGTCACGGTCAGCGTCTGCTCCGCCGTGTCGCGCAGCACCGTGATCGCCAACGGCTGGCCGATGGTGGCCTTCGCCACAGCCTGGTTGGCGTCTTTGGCCTTCTCCACCGGCTGCCCGCCGATGCTCTTCACGATATCCTTGACCTGCAGGCCGCCTTTCTCTGCCGGACTGCCCTTGAGCACCCGGGCGACGACCACGCCGGTCTGCCCCTCCAGGCCCAGCCGCTTCGCCACGGCCGGACCCAGGTCCACCATGATCGCGCCGATCCAGGCGGCCGCGAGCTTGTCGTCCTGGGGCAGCGGTGCGGCCTGCGCGATGCTGACCCCGCCGATCACGCTGACCGCAGCCATTGCCGCGCACAGCAGACCGGCTACCATTCTTACGACCAATTTACCTAACATCTCGACACCTCCTCCTTATCCAGGCATTTCATTGGTGCTATTGACAACAATCAAAGCGAAAATTCGTGACCGAGAAACAGGGCGCCGCTCAAGGCCGCCGGTAGGTGAACCCGTTGGGCAACACCGCGCCCAGGCCATCGGGGTTCACCACCTCCACATTCACCGGGCCCGGCTCCCAGGCGCGGTAGGTCACGGCCTCGATGGTGCGGTCGTCCACCACGCGCACCTGGTACGCCCGGTGGCCGATGCGCACGAGCACGCCGCGCGGCGCGAAGTTGCGCCCGGTGATGGTGACGCGCGTGCCCCCGGCCACTGGCCCCGTCGCGGGTGTGACGCTCTCGATGACCGGGGCGTGGACGGTAATGTTGACCTCATTGGACGGCGGCCCCGCCACGCCGGCCGTGTTGACCGCGCGGACGACCGCGTAGACGGTCTGACCGTCGGCCAGGCCGGCCAGCAGGTGGTGGGAGACCAGGCCCACGTCGGCCGTGGCGGTATAGACGCCCGGGGCCGGGCCGTAGTGGATGCGGTAGCCGGCCAGCCCGGCCAGAGGCGACTGGTCCCAGACCAGCCAGGCCACCGAGGAGCCGGGGAACGCCGCCCGTAGATTTGCCGGGGCCGGGGGCGGCGTGGCCGGGAACGATACGGCAGCCGGGCCGTAGACGGCCCATTCGGCCAGGCCCAGCGGGCCGCGGCCGGTGAAGGTAAGCCGCAGCCATTCCACCTGCACCGGCGCAGACAGATTCATCGAGAGCGGTGCGTCGTCGGTGGGCCAGCGGGTAAAGTCCAACACCGTGCCGTCGCTCCCGGTCAGGCGGGCGCTGGTGATGCGCGCGTCAGCCAGGGGGTGCAGGGTCACGCCGTTCACCGTCACCGGGGCCGGCCAGCGCAGTTCCACCCAGGGCGATTTATCATCCACCGCGGCCACCCAGGCGAAGCGGCCCCGGCCCTCGGCCAGGCGCAGGTCGTTCACGCGCGCCGCGCCCACGAAGAACTCCAGGCCCTCACGGGTGGAGGAGGCGCGGGCCGTGGCCACGCGAGCCAGGTTGGCCTGGGCCTGGAAGGACAGGTCGGGGCGGATCATGTGGCCCTGGTGACAACCGGTGCAGGTAGCCGTCTGGCCGGGCCGGAGCCAGTCGTGGCCGGGCACGTAGAACTCCTGCGAGCCGCCGGGCCGGTCAGGGAGCGCGGGCGAGAGCGGCGCGCGTACCGCCGCGCCCGTGGTCGTCCGCAACACCCAGAAGATGGGCTTGTCGGCCGGGACCACGGCGGTGAACGAGCCGTCGGGCTGGACCGGCACGGCGCCGATGGAACGGGCGGGCATCTTGCGCGCCGGGAGATCGGGGATCGTGCTCGTGAAGACCGGGCTGTCGTCGTAGAACTCCACGGACGCCACCGTGCCCACTAAAGGCGACGGGATGGCGTTGATGTCCAATGGCAGGTCGGCGTAGACGTTCTGGCAGACGAGGGTGGCTGTGTAAGGAGCCGGGGCGCGTGGATCCTCGCTGATCTCGGCTGCGTGCGGGCCGTCGGGAATTGCAGGCGGGACGGTCCGGGCTACGGCCGGGGTTGGGTCCAGCTCATCCGTCGCCGGGTCGTCGTAGAGCAGGGTCGGGTTCTTGAGGTCGTCGCCCACCACGTACAGGCCGAAATTAAAGATCGCGGACTGCTGACCGCCGACCGCCGACTGCTCCGTGTACGCGCAGACGATGCGGCCATCGGGCAAAGGAGCCGGGCTGAGGGCGTGGGGACCTTCCAGCCCACGTGGATTCCCCAGGACGTGCAGTTCGCCCTCCTCGCCCATGCCGGGCCGGGCGATGGCGATGCCAGAGGGTAGCGTATCGCCCAGCAGCCCCGGCGCGCCACGCACGGTGAAGACCAGGCGGCCATCCGGCAGCTCGCGGGGTTGGCAGAGGCCGCCCTCGTCGTTCAGCGGCCCGGCGGTGAAGGCGTAGTGGCCGGCGCCGGAGCCATCGGGGTTCATGGCCCACAGGTTCCACGCGCTGGGGGCAAAGTTCACGTCGGCGATGGGTTCCCGCAGGCCCGGGCCGGCCGGGGCCGGCGTGTTCTGGTTGTCGGACCACTGGGCGAACAGCACGCGGCCGTCGCTCAGCACGCTGGGGTCATAGGCCCCGGCCCGGGTGGTGGTGACCCGGTGCAAACCACTGCCATCCGGGTTCATTACGTACAGGTTCATCCCCCGCTCGCCGCAGGACGCGCTCTGGGTGGGGTAGCGGGTGGAGGCAAAGATGATGCGGCCGTCGGGCAGGTAGGCCGGGCAAAAGTCGCCGTAGCGCCAGTTACGCAGCACCGTCCGCTCGCGCGCCGGGGGGACCAGGCCGGCCGGCAGGGTCAGGTCGTCGAAGGTGAGCTGGCGCAGGCCGGTTCCGTCCATCCTGACCTCGAAGATGTGCCAGCGCGCGCCCGGCGTCAAGGCCCCGGCGAAGACCACATGCTTCGCATCGTAGGACACGTCCGGGTCGGCCACGTCAAAGGGACGGCGGCCATCAGTCAGGTCCACCACGCGGCCGTCGGGGTGGAGCACACGGAGCCGGCCGCCGGGGGTGGCTTCGCGGCCCCGCACGTTGACCGGCGGCCCCACGTGCAGGCCGTCTACCGTCTCCATGCGGTTACGGGAGACAAAGACGAGGGGACCGGTCAAGGATGCAGGACGCACGATGCAGGATGCAGGTGAGATAAGACGGGCGAATGCAGGTACACTGGATAGGATGACTGTGACGATGAGGGTGCATAGGGTCAAGGTTTTCATGGGATACCTCCGGGTGTGATGCGTGAAACGTGAAACGTGGTGCGTGTTCCGTACTCCTCTGCTCCTCCGCTTCCCGAAAGATCAGGGGCAGGTACACCTGGCTATGCTTCCAGCGCCCGGCGCATTCGCCGGTGATCTGCAAGTACTGGTCACCGTATAGCCCGCTGGGCTCGATGTAGGTGTGCTCCCACCACTCGTTCCAGGAAGTGATGAAAATCCAGTCGGGGTCGCTCTGGAGCGCGGCTTCCCAGGTGGCGCGGTACAGCGCGCCGGTCTCGCGGTCCAGGATGGGGGTGGTGCGGCCGGGGATCAGGTGGTCGTCGTAGCCGGGCTGGACGGTGGCCGCCCAGATTTTCGGCGCGGGCGCGTCCATCAGCAGCGGGTAGTAGCGCACGGCGCGGCCGGCGGCCTCGTAGACGCGGCCGAGCACGTCCACCCGATCGTTGCCTGACACGACGTTGAGGATGTTGTATTGGTACTGGCCGTCGAAAACATCCAGGTCGTTCAGCCGGATCCATTCCCCGCTGAACTGCCCCAGCAAGAACGGTTCCCACCCCACGGCCTGGAGCTGGGCCAGGATATTTTCCCAGGCGTCATTCGAGACGGTGGACGACGCCCAGATGACAAAGACGGGCCGGCCGTCCACCCGCATGTAGGCCGGGTGGTCGCCGTATTCCGACATGGCATAGCGCAGCCAGGCCAGGATCTCGGACTCGGAACGAGGCTGGCCGGCGTCGCCCAGCAGCTCAAAGTTGATCATGACCCGAAAGTCCCGTTCCTGCGCCACGTCGAGCAACGTCCGCAGGTTCTCGTCGGTATAGCTGCCCGGCCCCCACCACGACGAGATGAACCCGTCAATCCCGGCCCCCTGCGCCTGGGCGATATGCTGCTCGATCACCGCGCGGCTGTCGGAGCCGTAATAGCCCAGCGCTGGCCCGTCTTGCAGGATCGAGACGTCCCAATCGTTCTCGTAATACCAGGGGTAGTAGTAGGCCCAGAGCATCTTCCGGGGGCGAGCAGGGATGCAGCCGGTCATAGGAGGACAGGCATTGAGCGGAGCGAGGTCGAGCGAGAATAGGTAGGGATCGCCTCCCGGATGGGCGATCTCGGCCAGGAGCGCCGGCCCCGCCTTCGCGATGTGGTACACCCGCAGGACGCTCGCCCCGGTCCCGAGCTGCTCAAAGATGTACGGGACGGTCTGCAATGGCTGGTCGGCGATCACCGCATAGTCCATCGTCACGCCCACGCTGTCACCCGCTGCTGTCTGGCCTACCCACGCGCCTTGCAGACTGCTGCCTTGCTTGAGCGGATCGCCGGTGGCGCCCATCAATCGCCCGGTCAGGAAGCATTGCGTGTCCTGAGCCATGAATCGCGCGCCCTGGGCGGAGGTGGTCAGCGCAAAGCGCAGTCGGTGAAATGAGACCGTCTCGACGCCGGGGGTGACAGTTGCGGCGTCGCCGGGGTAACTGCGGGGCACACGGAGATCGGGGCTACAGGCCGCGATGACCAGGAAGCTTACCACGACCAAGAGCAGGCGCAAGATATTCATTGGACCCTCCTTGCGACGGCTCTCAGCCGCCGCGCAGGACGAGCGGCAGGTAGAGCGCGTGCGGCGCGCGCAGGTCGCCCAGCCAGCCAAAGCCCGGCCGGTCGCTGATGACCGAGAGAAAGTAGAACTCTTGCAGGGGCTGCACGGAAACGGCGGCCGGCGGCGCGCTCAAGACCTGGCTGGCGACGTCTACCCGGTTCCGCTCCTCCGGCGTAAGGCCCGCGCAGTCCACCGTGGGGCACTCCGGCCCGTAGACGCGGGTCAACGTGACCCGCTGGAACTGCGTCGGCGCGCCGGCCAGGGGCAGCTTCAGGTGAACGGTGGTCGCGGCGTTGCTCCAGAAGGCAATGATGTCCTCATCGCCCCGGGTGAAGAGCTTGCAGACCAGCCCGGAATAGTCTGCGCCGGTCAGGGGCGCGTTCCACTCGGGCCGGTAGACCGGCGTCACCCCCGCCAGGTGCTTGACCAGCACGTTGTACGGCTGGGGGTCGGCGTTGTTGCCGGTGAACAGCAGCCCGGCGAAGCCCTGGTGGGCGTTGATGGCCCCGATGCGCAGCCCGGCGATGGCCGTGCGGCCGCCGTTGGTGGTCTCGTCCTTGATGCCGAACCCGCCGTGCAGCTCGGTGTCGAACAGGTGGAAGCGGCTGAGCAAGTCCGGCCCACCCCAGGCGTACACGTCCGACAGGATCTCGCTCACGTCAATGGCCTCGTCCACCCCCTGCCATTTGGCGCGGGCGGCGACGGGGCGGCCGGCCGGGGTGGTGTAGTCCTGGAACGGCGGCGCGGTCTCGCAGCCGGGCGGGAGATACCAGCCCGGCCCGTAGACACACTCCTCGTGCGTGATCCAATCGGGCGGCGAGGGGTAGGGGAACTGGTGGATCATGATCGCCACGTTGTCATTGTCCAGCAGGCCCAGCTCGATCATGCGGGCGGTGGTGGTGGTCAGGCTGGCCCCGCTCAGCTCCAGGGCCCCGGCCACCAGGATCGCGTCGGAGCCGGCCGCCTTGATCTCTTTGGCCGCTATGTCGGCCGAGGCATACAGGAAGTCGGCATAGACGTCGGCGAAGGCGGCGGTCTGGTGCGGCTGGAAGTAGCCCGGCGGCAGGTCGTCGCACACCTGGTGGTCGGGGCCGCGTTCCCATGTCTGGTTGCAGGGGTACTGATCGCGGCAGGGGCAGAGATAGAAGCTGTAGCATGGCTCGTTCATGGTCTCCAGGAAGCGCAGTTCGGGGCCGTAGCGGGCGGCGAGCTGGCGGACGTACAGGCGATACTGCTCCATCAGCGCGGCGTTGTGCTCGTCGTAGAAGCCGATGGAGCCGCCCGAATTGACGTTGACGATCATCGGGTAATCGTCGGGGCAGGCCATCCACCCGCCGATCCCTTCCATAAAGTCGTTGAGCAGTGGGGAGTAGTCGCGCTCCGGGGGCGGAAGCTGAAAGATCCAGTCCAGGCCCTCCAGCAGGTAGGTGTTGGTGATCGTCGTCGGATAGGGCTGCCGGGCGCTCCAACCGATCTGGTGGCGCAGGACCTGGCTGGCGTAACGTTGTATAGCTGGCGCGTCTTCAGTCCGAATGCGAGCGGCCTCTGGGGAGTTAAAGACCTGCCGGATGAGCCGGCAGCGACACTGGAAGGCGGGATCGGTCTGTTGGCGGCTTTTGATGCACTGCAGTTCTTCAGGGGTAGTGGGACGGAATTCGCCGGGGGCGGCGGCGCAGGGCCGGCAGTCGTTGCCATACACGTTGTCGGATTGCGTGTAAGGCTCGGATAGAGCGCCCCAGTAGCAACCAGGGCAGTCGGGGATGAAACCGGCCCCAAAGACCGGCGTCCAGCGTTGGAGGCCGGGGGTGAGGGTGATCGGCACGCTTAGCTGGTCGTGGCCGGCGGCGAAGGTCAGTGTCAGAGGATGGGCGCGCATCCGCAGGGTCTGGAGTTGGATCTCGCCCTGGGATGAGGTCAGCACGCCCACGGGGAAGGCCGGCGATACGCCCGGCCCGGCCGGCGTCGCGTCGTTCACGTAGGTGTGGATGAGCGTCTGCGCGCTCACCGTGATGGGCCGGTGGTAGCCTTGCACCTGGACCGGCAGATAGGCCACGTGCCCGACGGTGAGGGGGAGGGTGACCGGGGCCGAGACCAGGGTCAGGCCACCGGGGCCGTCGGACAATATGAGGGAAGGGATATCGTGGCCGAGGGCCGGGCTGGCCGAGGCGATGACCGCCAGCGTCGCGCCGGACAGAGCCACCGTGACGATGAGGGTGAGGGCGAGCAAGGTTTTCATGGGACATCCCCGAGCGTGTTACGTGTTGCGTATTCCGTTCTTGTGCCGGATGACTGCCGCCTGAGGACTGCCATCCACGGCTATTGTAGCACACCATCATTGGGATCGCATTGGAGGAGCGTTAGAGAGTCGAAATCTACACGTGAAGCGTCAAACGTGATTCGTGATTCGGGGGGCGTGCTCCCCTGCTCCCCCACTTCTGCCCCCCTGCTCCTCTGCTCCTCCGCTCCCTAGCCCCGAAGGACCAACGGCAGGTAGACCCGGGCCGGATACGGCGGGGGCGGCCACAGCAGGTTGACCGCCGATGCGCCGGTGGTGACGCTCAGCCGACCCAGCCCGTCCTGGTTCAAGGCCAGCGAGAACGGGTCTTGTGGATCGGTCTGCACCAGCACCCCCTCGTCGCGGGCGTGGACGAACAGGCGGCGCGCGCCGTCCGGGTAGCGATAGAGCACCGTGGCTCCCAAACTGTGGTTCTCGTAGCTCCCGGCCCCCCAGGGCGCGAAGGAGTCGCCGGCATTGGTGGACAGGCGCAGGTAGCTATGCGTGCCTTCTGGCTGTTCGACGTCCGGGCCGCAGGCTACGGTCATCACCCAATAGTTGGGGTCCACCGGATCGTAGGCCAAGCCGGCGCCCCGGCAGGTGGTGATGGGCACGGCCGCGTCCAGCCCCAGGTCCACCTCCTCGTAGCGCCAGCCGGCGTCGTCGTGGAACACGCGGAGGAAGGGCTGCGGGATGCGCCGGCGTAGCGCAGTGCTCTCGGCCAGGCCCACGATCAGCTCGCGAAAGTTGCCCTGGGCGTCGCTGACGACCCACAGGTACTTGAAACTCTCGGCGTCGTCCTCCCGGAGCAGCAGCTTCCACACCCACGGCTGGCCCGGTTCCGTGGGCCGCCGGCCCACCCACAGGCCGTTGCCGCACGTCGCGGGATCGGCCCAGAGATCGTGGCCGGCCCCGGCCGTGCGCAGGATGGCAAAGACCTGCTCCTCCCGGGGGTCCACCGCGATATAATGGGCGATGGGCGGCGGGTTGAGCGTGGGGTTGGATGGGACGGTGATGGTGCAGGGCTGGGCAGCCGGGTCCCACACCTTCTCCAAGTTGGGCACAGAGCCATCGCCCAGGGCGGCGTGCTGCAAGATGTCGGCCGGGTCTACAGCGTAGACGCCGCCGCCGTCTGTCGGCAGGCCCGGCGCGCGGGACGCCGGCCACAGGCTAAAGTAGACGCGCCGCCGGCCCACCGCCACGGCGTGCGGAGCCATGTAGGGCGCGGTCTGCCAGCGGCCGGCGGGGCCGGCCCGAACGTGCAGGCCGGTGACTTGCAGGCCGGCCGCCGTGACCCCGCTGCCGAACATGGTCGAGTTGCCGCCGTCCGCGCCGGGCAGCAACTCGCACCGGATGCCGTCGGGGGTGGACAGGACGGCAAATGGCCCCAGGTAGAGGCCGCGCGCGCCGCTGCCGTCCGGTCGCCAGCCCGGCGCCACGGCCAGGTCGCCCAGCGCGGCCGGGTCCAGGTTCGGGACCGTGAGCAGACGGGCAAAAGTGTCGCCGTAATCGTCCGAGTAGAGCACGTCCACGTCCACCAGGATACGGGCGAGGGCCGGGTCCGCCGATGGTCTCAGCACCGGCACGTAGAGCCGCCACCCGTTGGCCGCATCCGGCGAGGGGGCCAGGCCGGCCACGCCCACCGGCGCGTCGGCCAGGCCCGGGCTGGGGAAACCGACGATCTCGTAAGGGTCGCCCGGCGCGGCGCCCGGCTGCACCCGCACCAGGCAGCGCGCCGTGTACCCGCCCAGCGCGCCCGCGTTCCACGCCCCGCCGGAGAACAAGATCGCCTCCTGGGTCGGCGTCGGCCAGGTCGTCAGCCACCGCGCGGTGGACGTGGGCGCGTCCCAGATCAGGTTGTGCGCGATGCCGCACCCCGCCGCGAGGGCCGCCGGGTCCAACTGGCCCCAGTCGCCCAGGGGCGCGCCCAGGCGGTCCAAGTCACGGTAGAAGATCAGGCCGTTGGCGCATTCATTCCCCCCGCCGGCCAGGCAGCCCACGTCGGCGGTGACGAAAAAGACGGTGAAGCGGTCGGCGTCATCCGGGCGCGGGTAGAGGTGGGCAGAGACCACGCAGGTATTGGTGACAGGCAGGCTCTCCGGCCCAATCCAGACCATCTGGCTGGTCGGGCCATCCCACACGTAGCGCCAGACCTCGGACCCGCGGGCGAGGACCAGGGCCGTCTGGGTCGGGCTGAACCCGGCGGGCCGGGGGAGCAAGACCAGCCGGCTGCCGAACCAGCCGACGAGGTCCAGGCCCGCGTCCACGCGCTGCAGGACGGGCGTGGTGGCGGTGATGTTGTACGAGCAATAGACGCCGGCCTGCCCCAGCGCGGCCGGGCCGGCAAAGCCCAACGCGGCGCAGGCCACGTCGCCGTGCACCCGGTCCACGTCCACCGCGCCGGAGGTCCAGGCCCCGTAGCCCATCCAGCCGGTCTCGCCGGCCACGCCCGGGCCGACCCACTGGGCGGCGTCGTCCTGGGCGCGCCGGCGCAGGAGGCCGCCGCCGGCGCCCACGGCGTAGTAGTCGTGCGCGCCGTCGGGGTACGGCTTGAACGCCACGCTGCGGATGTGCGTGGGGATGCCGGCGCTGTCCCAGGTCCAGTGGAACGTTGGGTCGCCGCCGGCCGGGGTCTGCGGCGTCAGCGTCCACAAGCCCCCGTGGTGCGTGCCAAAGGCCACCACTGGCTCCGGGCTACTGCCGATGGTCTGCGCTGAGGCCGTCAGGCCCAGCGCCAGGGCCATGACCACGAGCCACACCGGACTGGTCTTCATCGTGCTTCTCCTACGTGGTTGTTTCCCTTCCCTGGCCCCATTCTAGCAGCGCAACATTGGGATCGCATTGGAAACGGCTTAGAGTTCTCAAAGAAACAGCGCTTCCATGTTGACAAGAACGCCCCGATGGGAGTATCATAGGCATCACAGGGATGCAGGATGAGAGTGATTCGTCGTTCGCCCATTCGTCCATTCGTAGATTCGTCCATTCGTCCATTCGTAGATTCGTAGATTCGTGAGGGAACCATGCACATCCTGATCGTGGAGGACGAACAACGGCTGGCGCGGCTGCTCGGCCGGGTGCTGGGGGAGCAGGGGCACCGGGTGGAACTGGCCTTCGACGGCGAAATGGGGCTGGAGTTGGGGCTGGCCGGCGCCTTCGACCTGATCGTGCTGGACCTGATGCTGCCCAAACGCGATGGCCTGGACGTGTGCCGCGCGTGGCGCGCGGCGGGGATGCACGCTCCGGTGCTCATGCTCACGGCCAAAGACGCCGTGAGCGACCGGGTGCGCGGCCTGGACGCCGGCGCCGACGACTACCTGGTGAAGCCCTTTGCGATGGACGAGTTGCTGGCCCGGGTGCGGGCGCTGGGCCGGCGCACGGGCGTAGATGGGTCGCGCGTGCAGGTGGCCGACCTGTCGCTGGACCGCCTGCGCCACGAGGTCCGCCGTGGCGACACGCTCGTGCACCTCTCTGCCACGGAGTTCGATTTGCTGGACTACCTGATGAGTCACACCGGGCAGGTCCTCACCCGCGACCAGATTCTGGATCACGTCTGGCGCTACGACTTTGACGGTCAGAGCAACGTGGTGGACCTTTACGTGCATTACCTGCGCCAGAAGCTCGATAAACTGGGGCCGCCGCTGATCCATACGGTCCGAGGGGTGGGCTATGTCCTCCGCGAGTAAGCCAGAGGCCCGGTTGTTCCGAGGTATTCGCTGGCGGCTGATGGCCTGGAACCTGCTGGTGCTGGCCGCGATCCTGGCGATCCTGGGCCTGGGCGTGTTCGCGCTGGTATCGCAGCGATTGCAGGCGGAGGGCGATCAGGCGTTGCGGGCGCGGGCCGACGTGATCCGGCGGGGCCTGGTGCTGCTGCGCACCGTGCAGCGCGACGCCCCGCTGCGCCCGATCCTGCAGCAGGGCCTGGCGGCCGAGGGGGTCTTTTACCTGGTGGTGAACCGGGGCGGGCGGGTACTGCTCAACCCCCAGGACGTGGAGCTGGACGCACTGCCCGACATGGCGGCCATCGCCGTTGCCAGCAAACGGCCCTATGACTTGCGCACGGTGCGCCTGGGAGACGGACAACTCGTGCGGCTGCATACGGTTCCTCTGGGCGAGCAGTACCCCGACATGTATCTGCAAGTGGGGCGGTCGCTGACGGCGGAACGCCGGGCCGAGCAATTCCTGGCGCTGGCGTTGCTGGGTGGAGGACTGGCTGGCCTGGGGCTGGCGGCCGTGGGCGGCTACTTCCTGGCCGGCCGGGCGCTCGTCCCCATCCGGCAGGCGTTCCAGCAGCAGCAGGCCTTCGTGGCCGACGCCTCCCACGAGCTGCGCACGCCCCTCACCCTCATCCGGGCCAATGCGGAGGTGCTGGCCCGCTACCCGGACCAGACGGTGGGCCAGAACGCCGACCTGGTGAACGACATCGTGACGGAGACGGCGCACCTGAGCCAACTGGTGAGCGACCTGCTGACGCTGGCCCGCGCCGACGCCGGTCAGGTGGCTCTCAGCCGGGAGCCGGTGGCGTTGGACCCCGTGGTGCAGGATGTGGGCCGGCGATTTGCCCCCCTGGCCGAGGCGCGCCGCCAGACCCTGGAGGTCCTGGCCGACCAACCGTGCATCGTGCGCGGCGACGCCGGCCGCCTGCACGAGCTGGTCGTCATCCTGCTGGACAACGCCGTGAAGTACGGCCAGGTCGGCGGGCACATCCGCGTGGCGTTGGAACCGGCGCGGGGCCACGCGCGCCTCACCATCGCCGACGACGGACCCGGCATCGAGCCGGAGCACCTGCCGCACCTCTTCGAGCGGTTCTACCGGGTGGACCAAGCCAGGTCACGCGGGCCGGGCGGCTCTGGGCTGGGCCTCTCCATCGCCCGGTGGATCGTCCTGGCGCACGGCGGGCGCATCCAGGCGACGAGCACGCCGGGCCTGGGGACCACGTTCACGGTTACGCTGCCGCTGGCGAAATAGCCACCGAGAAATCGGGGTTATAGGACGCTGCCGCGCCGGACGACCGCCCGCGCGGTCGTGAAAACCGTCTGCCGCGCAACGGGCAGACGACCAGCGGCGCAGCCGCTCTCTAGAGGCGATTTCTCTCGCTAAACCTTGCGGTAAGTCGGTCCATCCGCAAAATGAAAGAGCCTTTCGGTCCCACAGCCACCGCTTGACCGCCATACTTCCGGTGTGATATAATGAGACCAGAGGGTGACGCCATGCAAGAGGACAGCGAGCTGATCAGCCGAATTCAGGCCGGGGACACCTCTGCCTTTGAGACCCTGTACCACAAATACAAAGGCCCCATATACCGCACGGCCCTGGCCATCACCAGAGACCCCCAGATGGCCGAGGAGATCCTGCAAGATTGCTTCTTGCGTGTCTACCGCTACATTGATCGGGTCAATGGGAATTATCCCCTGGCCCCCTGGTTACATCGCATCACCGTGAACCTGTGCTATAACCGGCTGGAACGTCGGCGGCTCTGGTCTGTGCCCCTGGAAGACGTGGTGGGGTTCTTGCGCCTGGACGCCCGACAATGGCCGGAGAGCACGCTGGAGCGCCAGGAATTGTGCGCGTTGGTGCGCGAACATATCGCCCGCCTGGGCCCCAGGTATCGCGCCGTCCTGGTCCTCTATTACTTGCAGGGGTTCTCCCAAAAAGAGGTCGCCAATATCCTGGATTGTCCGGTGGGCACCGTCAAGTCGCGCCTGCATTACGCCTGCCAGAAGCTGCGGGCGAGCCTGGAAGAGGACATGCGCCTGCGCGAAAAGCCCGTGTCCGGCGAGGTGGTGTATGAACATGCCTGCTGATCACCTCCCTGAACAACCTTTTGCCAGCGAGTTGGATGCCCTGATCCGCGAGGCCCTGCAAGCGGATGTGGGCACTGCCGAGCCATCTCCGTTGGTTTGGGCGCGCATTCGCGCCGAGGTGGAAGCGGATCGCGTGCCGGTCTGGGTGGCCTGGTGGCGCCGACTGCAGCTCGCGTGCGCGGACATGCTGCCGCGCTTGATCTCCAACGCGGTCGTGGTGATCCTGTTCCTGTTGCTGGGGGGGCTGAGCTTGCGGGGATATAGCTTCTTTGACCGGGCCATGACCGTGGCCCATGACGGCCCCGCCTTCAGCGACCAACGCCAGATCGTCGCGGCCGAGCGATGGTTCCAGACCCATTACCGGGTCGTAAGCTACGAGGTCCCGGTGGACGCGCCACCCAAGGGCGTCCGCCGGGCAACCCCGCGCCCGCCCGCCCTGCCCTCCGGCCCCCAACACCTGGTCGTGGAGGCGGTGAACCCGTCATAGGCTCGCCAGCCTGCCCTGGCGAAGGTGACAAATGCGCCTGTTCACGAGCGCGCTCGCCGAAACAGACCGCTTGTGCCCGCGAAATTGACCGCAAACCTTCGCCAGGGTGAGCAGTCACCGCCCGCTTGAGATCGTCGGTTTGAGGCGGAGCTGCGCCGGATCATTACCGGTTGACCAAGACCGATCGTACAGAGGCCGAGGATTCGGTGACTCGGCCTTCCTTTTTGTCGTCCTGGCGCCCGGCCCGGCGACCATTCAGTGAGACTCAGCAGCGGGAAAATGTTGCTCAAAGCGGGCCTGCGACCCGCGCGCTTCGCGTCGGCGGTTGCCCAGTCAGGCCTGCCTGCCACGAAGTCAGGCGACAGCGCCTGCCAGATCGCAGACGCCCAGCCCCACGTCTGCGACCTGGCAGGCAGGCTGGACTGGGTGGGGCCTGGCAAACCGCCGAGGAGCACAAATTTGCACCACATTTTTCTGGTACTGGCTCATTTCTGAGCAGGAGGCATTAGCATAGTGAACATGATTCCCACCGTGAAGAATATTCTCCCCCATGGCGGCGCGCTGGTAGACCGCGTGCTGCGCGGCACGATCCGCGAGGCGGCCCTGGAGCGCGCAGTCCAGATGCCCCGGGTCGTCCTGAGTCCGGTGAACGTGTCGGACCTGGAGCTCATCGCCGTGGGCGCTTTTAGCCCCCTCACCGGCTTTCAGGGGGCCGCAGACTACCAGAGTGTCCTGAGTGATATGCGCCTGACCAATGGCCTGGTCTGGAGCATCCCCATCACCCTGTCCGTGACTGAGGAAGTGGCCCGCGAGCTACACGAGGGGCAAGAGGTGGCCCTGGCGGAAGAAAACACCGGCCGCATCCTGGGCATCCTGGAGCTGGCCGAGCGCTATACCTACGACAAGGAGCGCGAGGCCCGGCAGGTCTATCAGACCACCGATACGGCCCATCCGGGGGTGGCCCGGCTGTACCAACAAGGCGAGGTGCTCCTGGGCGGTGACATCTGGCTGCTGAACATGCCCACCAACCTGGAGTTCCCCGAGTTGCGCCACACGCCGGCCCAGACCCGCCGCATGTTCGCCCAGAACGGCTGGCGGCGCGTGGTGGGCTTTCAAACGCGCAACCCGGTCCACCGTGCCCACGAGTACATCCAAAAAGTGGCCCTGGAGATCGTGGATGGTCTGTTCCTCCACCCCCTGGTAGGCGAAACCAAGAACGATGACATCCCGGCCGACGTGCGCATCGAGAGCTATCGCAGTCTCCTGCGCGATTATTACCCGCCGGACCGGGTGCTGCTGGGCGTCTACCCGGCGGCCATGCGCTACGCCGGCCCTCGTGAGGCGATCTTCCACGCCCTGGCGCGCAAGAACTATGGCTGTACCCACTTTATCGTGGGCCGCGACCACGCCGGCGTGGGCAAATACTATGGCTCATATGATGCCCAGCTCATCTTTGACGAGTTCGCCCCGGGCGAGTTGGGGATCATCCCCCTGTTCTTCGAGCACGCCTTCTATTGCAAGCTCTGTGGCACGGTGATCACGGCCAAGACCTGTCCCCACGACCCATCGAACCACCTGTTCCTCAGCGGCACGCAGGTGCGCGAGATGCTACTGCGCGGCGAGGCTCCACCGCCCGAGTTCACCCGCCCGGAGGTGGCCCAAATCCTCATCAACGGCTATCGCCAGGTGGCCGGCCAGACGACGCCCCCACCCCAGCCCCGCCGGGCGCACAAAGGCCAGCGGGTCCTCGTCATCGGCCTGGACTGCCTGACGCCGCAACTCGTCTTTGACCGCTGGCGTGCTGACCTGCCCAACCTGCGCCGGCTCATGGACCGGGGCATCTATGGCGAGCTGGAAAGCACCGTCCCGCCCATCACCGTGCCGGCCTGGAGCTCCATGCTCTCCGGCAAGGACCCGGGCGAGCTGGGGTTCTATGGCTTTCGCAACCGCGCCGACTATTCCTACGAGGAGATGGGCATCGCCACCTCGCGGGCAGTCAAGGTGGACCGGGTGTGGAACGTGTTGGACCGGGCCGGCAAACGCTCGATCCTGATCGGCGTGCCCCAGACGTATCCGCCCGCGCCCATCAACGGCGAGATGATCACCTGCTTCCTCACCCCCAGCATTCAGAGCCAATATACCTACCCGCCGGAGCTGCGCGACGAGATCGCCGCCCTGGTGGGCGAATACATGCTGGATGTGTCCAACTTTCGCACCGAGGACAAGGATTGGCTGCTGCGCCAGATCTATCTGATGACGGAGAAGCGGTTCCGCGTGGCACGACACTTGTTGCGCACCCGGCCCTGGGACTTGTTCATGCTGGTGGAGATGGGACCAGACCGCCTCTACCACGGATTCTGGAAATATTTCGACCCGGCCCACCCCAAGTACCAGCCCGGCTCGCCCTTTGAGCCGGCGTGCAAGGAGTATCACCAATACCTGGACCGGGAGATCGGTGAGCTGTTGACCCTGCTCGACGACGACGTGGCCGTGCTGATCGTCTCCGACCACGGCGCCCAGGCAATGGAGGGGGGCATCTGCATCAACGAGTGGCTGATCCAGGAAGGCTATCTGGTGCTCAAGGAACCGCCGGCCGGCGTGATCCCCCTCAGCAAAGCGGAGGTGGACTGGAGCCGCACCCGGGCCTGGGGGGCCGGCGGCTATTATGGCCGGCTCTTCCTCAACGTCCAGAGCCGCGAGGCCCAGGGCGTGATCCCGCCCGCCGACTATGAGCGGGTCCGCGATGCATTGGTGGCCCGGCTGGAAGCGATCACGGACCCGGCGGGCCGGCCCATCGGCACGCGGGCCTTCAAGCCGCAGGACGTGTACCGCACCGTGCGGAACATCCCGCCAGACCTGATCATCTACTTTGGCGATCTGAAGTGGCGGAGCGTGGGCAGCGTGGGCCTGGGCACCATCCACACCTTTGAGAACGACACCGGCCCGGACGACGCGAACCACGCGCAGGACGGCCTGTACATCCTCTGCGACGGCGCGGACGCTGGCGGGCGCCGGGAGCGACGCCACATCACGAGCATCGCCGGCACCATTCTGGAGTTGCTGGGGGTGCCGGTGCCGACAGACATGGTCCCCGGCGCACCGACGACCGACCGCTGACGGCCGCTGGTCAGCGGCCGTCCATCATCAGCGGTCGTTGTGCTTCACGCTGCCATGTGGTATAATGAAAACCGCTGAACCGGCACGACCATCATTAACGACAAGGAGGCAATCGCCATGATCGAGATCGATCACACTCGTCTGAACCGCGTGGACCTGGTGAAATTGGGTGGGCGCATTGACACCAACACGGCGCCAGAGTTGGAAAAAGCCTTGCGAGGCATCTTTGATGGAAACCGCTATCGGATTGTGCTCAACATGAAGGACGTGGCCTTCACCAGCAGCGCGTGCCTGCGCGTGATGGTCGCCGCGCTGAAAGAAGCCCGCCGCTGGAATCGGGGCGACGTGCGTCTCTCCGAGGTCCCGGCCCATATCAAAGAAGTCCTGGAGCTGGCCGGGCTGGACAGACTGTTCAAGATATATGACAGCGACGTGCTGGCCGTGGGCAGCTTCTAACAATAGAACAATATTCCGTGGCCCAGGGCCGCCGGCCAGCGAACGCATGGTTGGCGGCCCTTTGTGCACTAGAATGCGAGGTGAACCATGTCATTCGCAGCACCGACAACCCAGATAGACGTTGTCAAGGAATTTCACGAGGTAAAAGCCAGTCTGGCACGGATAGAACATATCCTCGCACGGTTACAGGAGTCCGTCAAGCAATTGCAGACGCGCTATGAGGTCGTTCAGTTGCAAGAGTTACGCCATCCACCAGCCCCCCCCATGCGTATCGTCAGTCCGCGATTGGTGGATCCGACCCTGTTGGCGGATTTTGAGCTGGAAGTTCGGGAGGATACGTCCGATGCCTGACTATGACGCCACGCTTTTCGCCCCACCCGCTCCACTGGCCTACGTGACATTGATGCACCCAGACACGCTGACGCGACGAACAGCCGTCCCGATGCTGATCGACAGCGGGTCTGATGTGACGCTGGTGCCAGCAGAGGTCGTCCAGGCTTTGGGCGCCAAGATCGCAACCGACAGAAGCTACGAACTGGAAGGCTTTGACCATGGGATCGTGCAGACTAATGCTGTCCAACTCGATATGTGCTTTGCCGGTCGAATATTTCATGGCGGCTTTCTCGTCATAGAACAAGCCTGGGGCATCATCGGCCGCAACGTACTCAACCACCTGCCTATCCTGCTGGATGGCCCGAATCTGCAATGGCATACCCTGGTACCTCGCCGGCAGGCGCGCTTGACCTAGAGAACCCCATGCCAGACACACACCCCCGCCGCACCTGGCTCTACTGCCTGACCATCAGCCTGGCCGGTTACGGCGCGTTGGCCTATGCTACCCTGTCTGCCTGGGACCACCTGCCCGGCACGCTGAGCTGGCCCGCCTTCCTGGGCTACATGGCGGGCTTTACCGGTCTCTCGGTGCTGGTCAAGCGCTTTGGGTTTCACGTGGCCCCGGAGGTGACTCACAACCTGGTGGGCCTGGTGGACGTGGCGGCCATCATCATCCTGGGGCCGGTGGCCGGCGCCTGGGTCGCCAGCCTGAGTGGCCTGACCTACCTGGTGCTGCACGCCGCGCGCCACCGGCAGACCGCCGCCACGGCGCTGGTGGCGATCCCCCTGTTCAACAGCGGCCTCAAGGCACTCATGGCCCTGGCCGGCGGCGCGCTGTACCTGGCCGCAGGCGGGCGGCTGGCCTTCGCCGCCCTCACCGGGGACCTGCTGTGGCCCCTGGCCCTGCTCATGGTCACGCGGTTCGCGCTGGATCACCTGGGCTGGTCCGGCCTGATCCTGGTCGCCGAGGGCCGCCTGGCCCTGCGCCGGTTCCTGCGCGCCATCCTCACCACCTCGCTCCTGTACGAACTGGCGCCGCTGCCCTTCGCCCTCCTCATCGTCGGAGCCTATGCACAAGGCCCCCTGACGCTGGCCCTGATGGCCCTGGCCCTCATCCTGGTGGGCTATGTGCTCCAAAAGCTGTCTGAGGTGAGGTTGCGCCTCCAGAGCCGCATCGCGGAGCTTTCCACCTTTGACGAGCTGGGCCGGGCCATCGTGCAGGCCCAGTTGGATATGGATGGCCTCTGCGAGCTGGCCTACCAGCAGGCCAGCCGCATCCTGGACACCACCCACTTTATGCTCGGCCTGGTGGACGCTGGGGGCGAGAACGTCATCGCCCAGGTGTGGGTGGAGGAAGGCGTGCGCCGGCCTCGCGCCGTGCTCCCCCTGGGCGAAGGGATGGCCTGGATGGCCGAACACAAACGCCCTTTGCTCATCCGGGATAGTCGCCGCGAGCCGTTGCCGTTCACGCCCCAGGCCACCGAGTCCGCCACCCTGTCCGCCCTGTTCGTGCCCCTGATGGCCGGCCCCAAGCTCATCGGCAGCATCTCCGTGCGCAGCCCCCGCCCGCACGCCTTCACCGAGGAGCAACTTCGCACCCTCTCGGTCATCGCCCACCAAGTCGCCATCGCCATCGAGAACGCGCGCCTGTACCAGCTCGCCACCGAGCGCGTGCGCGAGCTGGTCAGCCTGAATGAGATCGGCCGGGCCATCACCTCGTCGTTGGACCTGGAAGAGATCCTGACCCAGATCATGGAGCGGGCCGTGGAGCTCCTGGATAGCGAGGCCGGTTCCCTCCTGCTCCAGGATGAGCGCACCGGCGAATTGGTCTTTCGCATCGTCACCGGCGGCAAGGGAGAGGCCGTGCGCGGCCTGCGCCTGCGGCCGGACCAGGGCATCGCCGGGGCCGTGTTCACCAGCGGCGAGCCGCTCATCGTGAACCAGGCGCATACGGACCCGCGCTTTTACCGCCTGGACGATCAGACCGGCTTTACCACCCGCAACCTGTTGGCCGTGCCGCTCATCGGCCAGGCCGGCCCCATCGGCGTCATCGAGGTGATGAACCGGCGGGATGAACAACCCTACAATCTGCGCGACCAGGACCGTCTGCTGCTCCTGGCTTCCCAGGCCGCCATCGCCATTGACAATGCCCGACTATACCAGGCCCAACGCCTGCGCGTCGAGCAATTGAGCCTCCTGAACCAGGTCGGCCGGCGCATCGCCGCCATCCTGGACCTGGATGAGCTGTTGGACCAGGTCGTGCGGCTGGTACGCGATACCTTTAATTACTATAGCGTCTCCATTGGCTTGCTCGAAGGCGACGAGCTGGTGTTTGAACACGGCGTCATTGACCCGGCCAAGATCATCCCGGGGGCGACGCCGCCGTTCCCGATCCGCTTCCCCGTCCAGGGCCTGGGCCTGCTCGCCTGGGCAGCGCGGGAGGGAGAATGCGCCTACGCGCCCGATGTCCACGCCGATACGCGCTATCTGTTCGTGCATTATCTGCCGGCCGCCCGCTCCGAACTGGCCGTCCCGCTCAAGGTGGGGGACCGGGTGGTGGGGGTGCTGGACGTGGAGAGCGACGAGCCAAACGCCTTTGATAGCCACGACCAGACCTTGCTGGAAAGCCTGGCCGACCAGATCGCCATCGCCGTGGAAAACGCGCGGCTGGTCCAGGAGCAACAAGAGGAGGCCTGGGTCACCACAGCCCTGTTCCAGGCCAGCGAGGCCCTGGCGAGCCTGACCCGGCTGGAGGACGTTCTGGACACCACGGTGCGCCTCATCCCGATCCTGGTGGGGGTGGAACGATGTCTGATCTTTTTGTGGGATCCGGCGGCGGAGCGGTATGAAGCGGCCGCGGCCTTTGGCTTGCCGAACCCGGCCCAGCAGACCTTTCGCGGGCTGCGCTTGCAGCCCGGCCAATTGCTCCTGCTGGACGAGGTGCGCCTGACCCGGCGCGCCGCCGAGGTGTGGGATGTGCCCCAGGACGGGCGCATCCCGGCCCCGTGGGCCACCGCCTGGCGGCTGGATGCCGTGTTGGCCCAACCTCTCGTCAGCAAGAACGAGGTGCTGGGCGTGCTGCTGGTGGATTTGAACCTTCGCGCCCAGCAGTCGCCGGCCCGGGTCAGGGCCATCGTCTCCGGCATCGCCAACCAGGCCGCCATCGCCATCGAGAGCGCGCAGCTCTACGAGGCGTTGCAAGAGGAAGCCTGGGTCTCCACTGCGATGCTGCAGGTGGCGGAGGCCGTGGGCCGGCTCACAGACCTGGATGAGATCCTGGGCACGGTAGCCCGCATCACGCCCCTGCTGGTGGGGGTGGACCGGTGCTGTATCCTGCTGTGGGACGGAGCGGCAGAGGTCTTTTACCCCACCCAGGTCTATGGGTTGCCCCGGTCGCTGCTGGACGAATTCATGGCCTTGCGTCTCCGCCCGGCCCAGATGCCGGCCCTGGAAGCCCTGCGGCGCGAGCCTCGCCCCATCGTGATGAACGAGGCGCAGCGCAACGAGGCGTTCCCGCCGGAACTGAGCGCGGCGTTCGGGACAGGGTCGCTGCTGGTGCTGCCCCTGGTGGCCCGGGGCGAGGTCATGGGGCTGATGGTGCTGGATTACGCTGCCGAATCGGCACGCTTTGCCTCTCGGCGCATGGACGTGGCGCAAGGCATCGCCAACCAGGCCGCCATCGCCGTCGAGTCGGCGCAACTCTACCGGGAGATGGCCGCCAAGGAGCGCATGGACCGCGAGCTGCAAGTGGCCCGCCAGATCCAGGCCAGCTTCCTGCCGGATAGCTGCCCGGCCATCCCCGGCTGGCAGGTCGCCGCCGACTGGCGCAGCGCCCGCCAGGTGGGCGGCGATTTCTACGACTTTATCGAGCTGCCGGGAGGACGTTGGGGGTTGGTCATCGCCGATGTGTCGGACAAGGGCGTGCCGGCCGCCTTGTTCATGGCCCTGAGCCGCACGCTGATCCGGGCGGCCGCGGCGGATGGGCACGGGCCGGCCGAGGTGCTCGAGCACGCCAATCGCGTGATGCTGGCCGATACCCGCTCGGAGATGTTTGTGACGGCGTTCTATGCGGTGCTGGACCCCCAGCGTAATGTGCTGACCTACGCCAACGCCGGGCACAACCCGCCCCTCCTGGTCCGAGGAAACAGCGGCAAGCTCCTGCGCCTGCACGATCACGGCATCGTGCTGGGCATCGTCGAGGACGTGCACCTGGCGGACAATCTGGTGGACCTGGCGCCGGGCGACGTGCTGGTGCTATACACCGACGGCGTGACCGACGCCATCAACGATCAGGAGCAAGAGTTCGGCGAGGAGCGATTGGCGGAGATCGTGCAACAGAGCGCGGGCCGCCCGGCGGCCGACATCGTGGCGGCCATCAATGCCGCCGTGGCCGGGTTCGTGGGGGATACGCCGGTCTTTGATGACTATACGCTGGTCGTGCTCAAATATGGGGGCATGGAGGCCGACGTGGCTGGCGCGTGCGCGGTGGAACGGGTGCGGTGAGCGTTACCGCACGTGCGGCGTCACCGTCTCGCGCCAGGCTCGCTCCACCTGCTGGCGCGTTTCCTCCAGCGGCCCGCTGTTGTCAATGACCACGTCGGCCCGGGCCACCTTCTCCTCCTGAGGAGGTTGGGCATCAATGCGCAGCTCGGCCTCCGCGCGGGACAGGCCCCGGGTGCGCATCAGCCGCTCCACCTGGGCGGCCCGGGGGCACGTGACCACCCACACCGCGTCGCAATCGTCGGCGGCCCCGCTCTCGATGAGCTTGATGGCCTCGCGCACCAGGACCGGGGCCGTGGACCGGCGCGAGAGGGCGCGGATCTCCTCGATGACCGCCGGATGCACGATGTTTTCCAGCCGTTGGAGCGCCGCCGGGTCCCGGAACACGATGCGCCCCAACTGGCCCCGGTCAATCTCGCCGTCTGGCCCCAGCACCGCCGGGCCAAAGGCCAGCACCACCTCTTGCCAGACGGCCCGGCCCCGACGCATCACCGCATGGGCCACGGCGTCGGCGTCAACGACCTGCGCGCCCAGCTCCGCCAGCATCCGGCTCACCGTGCTCTTGCCGGTGGCGATGTTGCCGGTCAAGCCGATGACGTACATCTCCCTCACTGAAAGCGGTCAAAGCTCAACGCCTGGCTCAGGACATCCCCCCGACGCACCACGTAGGTCGGCACATTGCTCATCCGCAAGGTGGCGGACAATGGCTCGGCCCGGCCCCAGCCGCCAAAGGTCTCGGCCTCCAGGAGCACGGCGGCTGCCTTCACCCCGCGCTGCAAGAGATAGCGCAGGCTCGTGACCCAGGCTTCGTCCTCAGACGGCGTGATGACCACCACCGTGGTATTGCGGCCAAAACGCAGTTCCTCGGCCGCCAGCACCTCGGCCAGGTGTACGCGGCCCCGCGCGCGGATCAGGGCCAGCGACTCCATGATCTTGAGCAACTGCCGCTCACCCCGGTCTGGCGTCACCACCTCATTGCGGTCGCCATAGGCGATCAGCCCCACGCTGCGGCGCTGGGCCAGCAGGTGCTTGGCGATAGACGCGGCGATGACCACGCCGTATTCCTCGGTATCCGGCTCGATCTCCACCACCGTCAGGTCCATGATGCCGCGGAACCGGGCAAAGATGTCCAACGAGGAAGAGGCGACCTCGTCCAGACCATCGGCATCCGGGGCACGCGCCTGAACGACGCGCTCCATGTCCAGCACGATCCAGATGTCCGCCCGGGGGTCCAGCTCGAACTCTTTGCTGATGAGCCGGCCGGTGCGCGCGCTGGACGGCCAGTGGATACGGTTGAAGCTGTCGCCGGGGTAATACTCGCGCACCCCGGCCGCGTTCGTCGTGACATAGTGGGTGCGGCGGCGCAGATCGCTGCCGCCGGGCAGTTCGCCGGCCGGCAACACAAAGCCCGGCAGATCCACCGTGGCCGGGTAGACCAGCAGATCGGTATATGCCGGCAGTTCTCGCTTGTGTCGCCACAGGCCAAAGGGGTCGCCGCTCCAGATGGTGAGCGGCCCCAGGCTGTAGGCGCCGCGTTTGCGGCACAGCGTCTTGACGTACCAGCCGAAACTGTAGTGGCCCCGCAGCATGGTGATGGCCCGGCCCACCTCGTGCCGGGGCAGCGTGGAGTGATCGTGCACGTCCAGCCAGAGCTTGGGCAGGCGGCCGGTGTTGCGCAGGGTCAGGTTCTCCTCGGCGAACTTGCCCACCTGGGTGCGATGGGTCTTGGTGCGCCGGACCAGGTGCAGGTGCCGGATGTCGTACCAGGTCCACAGGAGCGTGATCACCGACACCCCCAACAGCAGATAGGCCAGGTGATAGATCATGTCCAGGCCGGTGACCAGCGCGCTGATGAACAACAGCAAGCAGAAGGCGAGCACGAGCAGGCCGGTCATGTGTCCCTCGCGGCATAATGTGTGCGGCATGCCCCGTAGGGGCGACTCGTGGCGCGTGATAGGGGGTACGTGAGCCAGCGACGGGCAAAGTAGGCCACGGTGCGCGGCACGTTGATGCGCAGCAGGCCCACCGGCACGTTCAGTTCCCTCTTCTCGCAGATGGTGGAGATGCTGGAATCGTCCACCTGGGCCTTGAGCGCGCCCAGTTGCGCCTCGCGCGTGGCCGGGTCCGGCTCTTGCATGATCGCGTCAATGCGGGCCAGGATCGCCTGGGCCTGGTCAATGCGTGCCGCCACGTCGGCAGCGGTGACGGCGTCAATGAGACCATACTGGGCCTTGATGCGGTTCAGTCGCCGGCCCGCCTCGTAGCTGGCCTGCACGATCTCATCGCGGGTGAGCCATTCGGTCTCGTAGTTCAGGGTGTACTTCCAACTGGGTTGGAGCAGGGCCTGGCGGTGTTCCTCCAGGGTGCGATGGAAGAGCCGGTAGCCATAGCGGTCTGGGTGCTCAAAGGCCAGGCTGCCGCAATCCAGGAACGGGGCCATGGGCGCGATGAAGGGGTAGACGCGGCGATAGGCCCGGAAGCGCTCCAGGAGCATCGCGCAATAGTCCACGGTCTCCATGACCGACTGGTAGGTCTGGAGAGGCAGACCGATCATGAAGAACAGGTCCAGCCGCGAGCAGCCGGCCTCCAGCGCGTACTGCATGGTGGCCTCGATGGCGGCATTGTCGTAGGGCTTGCCAAAGGCGCGGCGTACCGCCTCGTCATGGGATTCCAGGCTGATCTCCAGCACGAAATTGGGAAAAGCGCGGCCCACGCGCTGCATGAACGCCGCATCGGCCGGGCCAAAGAACTCCATCATGATCGGTGCGCGCACGCGCGCGCGCTCGGCCAGGGTCAGGAGCCGGTCGGCGTATTCGTCGCCGGCCTGCCGGAAATCGCCCAGGATAAAGACCGGGGCGCGGGTGAACCGCTCCACGCTCTTGATGTCGCGGACCACGGCCTCCGGCGAGCGGTAGACGATGCGGCCCCGGCCCGTCACCCGCCGAAAGGCCGCCGCCGAGCCGCCACAGGTGACGCAGCCCCGGGTGCAGCCCCGGCAGGTGAAGGCGGCCGTGGCCGGGTATTCCAGCCAGCCGTCGAACGGCACGTAGCTCTTGAGGTCCCGGTCCCGGACCACCGCCTCCACCACGTAGGTATAGTCCAATTTGTAATCGTCTATGTCGCCGGGGACCCAGGTGAGGGGGTTCACGTGGACCTGGCCGGCCCTGTCCTTCCAGGTCAGGTTGGGCACGTCAGTTGGCTCCCGGCCCTGGGCGATGCAGTCCATGAGCTGCCGCATCGGCTCCTCGGTCGAGTCACCGCGCACCACGTAATCCACGGCGTCGTACTGGATCAGCTCCTCGTGGTAGTAGGAGGCGGAGAGGCCGCCCAAGACCACCGGGATGTCCGGGTGTTCCTGCTTGCAGATGCGGGCCACCTCCACGCTGCCGTGGGCGTGGGGCAACCAGTGCAGGTCCAGGCCAAAGGCGCGCGGGCGCAGCTTGCGGATGACAGCGGGCACGTCATAATCGGGGTCGTTCAACATGCGCAGGGCCAGGTTGACGATGCGAGTGCGATAGCCGTGGCGTTGGAGGTACTCGGCGATGCTGGTGAAGCCGATGGGGTACATCTCAAAGACAGGGCTGGATGGCACCACATCGCTCACCGGGCCGAACAGGATGGAGCGCTGGCGGAAATCGTAGACGCTTGGGGCGTGGAGCAAGACGAATGCGGGCGCAAACACGATGTTGGATAGCCTCCGGGTATAACACAGGTATTTCGCGGCGACGGTTCAAATGGCCGGCCGATGTGACCTGCATGATACCCGGTGAACCTGGGGCTGTCAAGGGCTTTTTGAAACCGGGCGGGATTCTTTTTTGCGGGTGGACCGGCTTGCAAAGATCAGCGGTTGAAATCGCCTCCAGGGCGAGGGGGCCCCCCTCACCGCGGCCACCTGCACCCATCAGGGTGTCTCCCTGCCAGGGCGAGGGAACGCCCCCACACCCCGGCGACCAGCAACAGGCCGATGACCAGCCCCACGACCAGTGCTCCCGTCGCCACCCGCTGCCGGAGATCATCCGGGGCCACGCGGACGATGAGGCCGTCCACGTTACCAGCCCCTTCCACGACCACACGAACCTCGTGGGGGCCATAGGCCAGGCCACTGACCACGGGCACGACGGCCTGCCACGTCTCCGCATCGGCGCGCAGGTCCACGGTGTGCCCCACGCCGTCTATCGTTACGTGCAGACGACCGGCTCCCGGTGAGCGTCGGACCACCAGCTCCAGCCCGTCCCCCACGAAGGTGAACGTCAGGGCCGCGCCATCGCCGCCCTCACGATAGGCTCCCAGCACGGCCCGGCCGTCCGTCCGGGTCTGCCAGTCGCCCTCCCATTTCAGCGCCCAGTGGTCTTCCTGGTGGTAGCCCTTGTAGACCTTTGGCGGGGCCGTGGCGAGGGCTTTGAGGGCTTCGTAGGCCGGGGTCGGCTCGAACTTGTCGCCCAGGATGCGAAAGTAGTACTGCTGCTGGTATTTGTTCACGTCGTGGACCATGCGCAGGTGCCAGACGCAGGCCAGGGGCATCCACGGCCATTCCGCCTGGATGCGCTGGAAGCCGCCGACCAGGTAGCGGGCCTGCTGCTCGTCGGTGACGCGGCCCCAGGCCGGTGGCTCCGGGAAGTCGTCGGGGAGCACGGTCCAGCCCATCTCCACGCCCCAGATGGGCTTGGCCGCATCGCCGTGGCGCACCATCACCTCGCGGGTGAGGATGGGCCGGGAAAAGTTCACGTGGTCGTAGCGGCCCATGCGCCGCTCGTCCGGTCCCCAGAACATGCCGTAGGGGTTGGCGGCCATGACGTCAAAGTAGTCCTTCGCGCCGGCCGCATACATCTCCTCCAGGTACGAGAGGTCGTTCTGGCTCACCGGGCCGGGGTCAATGGTGGGCGAGAGGGCCGCGCAGAGGATCACGCAGTCCGGGTCGGCCTCTTTGGCCCGGGTGTAGGCGATCTTGAGCAAATCCACGTAGGAGCGCGCGCTGACCGTGCGGCCGCCCCACTCGTGGCTGACGTTCGGCTCGTTCCAGATCTGATAGAAGCGCAGGCGGCCCTTGTAGCGATTCACCACGCTGTAAACAAAATCGCCATAGTCCCGGTAGTCATCCGGCGGCCCCAGGGGATGCTGGTCGTAGGTGCGATGTGCCCAGCGCGGGGGCAGATCCAGCCGCACGATCATCTGCAGGCCGTATTCCTCCACCAGGCTCACCAGCCGGTCGTACTTGTCCCAGGTGTGCTGGCCGTACTCGTTGGTGTAGTTGCCCTTGCCCAGCACCTCGATATCGTTCCAGGGGAACTCCTGGCGGATCCAGCCGAACCCGGCGTCGCGGATCAGCTCCAGGCTGCGGCGCACCTTCCATTCCTCGGCCTCCTGCTCCAGGAAGGTGTTGACGCCATAGGGGTTCATGCCGGTGTAGGGCATGGGGGTGTAATCGGCGGTGTCAAACGCGGGTTCGGTGAGCCGGCCGTAGACGGCCAGCACCTCGTTCTGGACATCGCGCACCCAGGCGATCTCCTTGAGCGCGTCCCACAGGCCCAGCTTGAGGGCGGCGAGCAGGCCGGCCCCGGCGAGGCCCAATATCACCAGCAGGATGATGACTCGCTTCACGATCAGATCTCCCGTGCCCAAACCTGACAGGTTTCACGAGATTGTCAGGTCTCAAGTACAGCGGCTATTATACCACAGGCCATGACGCGCGTCAGCCGATGTGGTATAATGGGCATGTGCCGACCGCTGACCGCCGACAACCGATGGCTTTAGTATTACGGTTCCAACGCGCCGGCCCTTCGACTGCACCTGACGCCTGACGAATGACGCTTGACGTTTGACGAATGACCAACCAAGCCCAACACCCCAAGCCCCAAACCCCACGCCCAACCGACCTGCGCCGACATCGCCAGCAGACCGAGCGGAACCTGGTCATTGGCGCGCTGTTGTTGTTATTTGTGGTGGGGGGCGGGCTGATCTGGTATTTCTGGGGGCCGGGGGCTGCGCTGGGCGGCTGGGTCTGCATGGGGACCGTGCTGCTCCTCATCGGCGGGCTGTACCTGGTGCTCAAGCTCATGGAGTGGTGGAGCAACCCCCGCGACGACGAATAACCATAGAGAAACCCGTTCTCTAAGAGAACGGGTTTCTGCGGGGGTAAGGAACCTGCTCTCCGAGGGAGAACGGGGTCCTTTGCGCTACGAGAACGACTTGAGGACCAGCGGCAGGTACAGGCGCAGGTCCGGCCAGCGTTGCCAGTAGCCGCTGTTCATGGCATAGCTGGTGGCGTTGGCAGGGCCGGCGGCCCATTGGCCCAGCGTGCCATGCAGGGCATAGTGGGTGCTGGCGGCTCGCGTGCCGCCGCCGGCCAGCACGTACCACGCCAGGCTGTAGCTGGCCGAGGTCTGGGCCGAGACGGCGCCGGCCAGGAGCAGCGCGGCCAGCAGGACAGCCAGCCCGACGAGCAGGGCGCGCTTCTCCCTCACCCCGGCCCTCTCCCCCAGGGGGAGAGGGGGCGATATGCGTTTGTTCATGGCATCGCCTCCTATTGCAGGGTCACAAAGACGTAGATGAGCTTCTGGCCTTCGCCGAGCGGCTCCAGGGCCTTGCCAAAGACCGTGCCGGGCACCGCCGTCTTGCCCCCCTCGATGGTCACCGTGGCGGCCCTGGCGGCGTGGCCGGCCGTCCCGGCGCTGGACAGCAGGTCGCCGGGCTGGATGGCGCCGGTCAGCGCGCTGGCCTTCACCTGGGCCGGCCCTTGCACCACCAGCAGCAGGTACTCGCCGGGCGGCACCGGGCCGGCGGGCGTGATCTCCAGGCCCGTCTCGAATCCCTGCCCGTCAGACCGGCCGTTTGTCACGACCTGAATGTTAAAGCGGCTGTAGACCACGCCAGCCACGGCTGTGCTGTTGGCGACGTCGGCCTTGGCGACCTGGATCACCGGCGGGCCATTCTTGTCCAGGGGCGCTGCCAGCCCGCTAAAGACCGCCACGTCCCCCGGCTCCAGGGCCTCACGGCCGCCGTTCTGCACTACCTGCATCACCGCGCCCATCAGGTGATAGTTGAGCGACCAGAGGTTATCGGGCGTGTATAGGCCATAGTTGTTGTCAGCGCGCCCGGTCTCACCCCACAAGCCTATATAGTTCGTGCTCTCGCCCGCCACGCCGGAGCCGGTGCTGCCCCCGTTCGTCCCATAGATGGCGCGGCCAATGCCGCCGTACTTGGAGCCACGCATCGCATCGCCGCCGCCAGTGCGCTTGGCGCCCCAGACGCCGGCCGCGACTGCAGGGTCGTCGTTGCCGGTCTCGCCGTATACGCCGGATCTGCTCGGGCTGTAGCCATACACGCCCTCCTGCGCCCCGACGCCGTATACGCCCACGCCATTGGCGCTGCGGCCGTAGACGCCGGGGGCGTACGCGTTGTTCCACATGGGCGTGGCCCCGCTGTAGCCATAGACGCCCACGCCATTGCTGCTGACAAAGTAACCGCCATAGCCCCGGGCGGTGGTGGACCCGGCGTCCAGGCCATAGACCGCATAGCCGTCATGGGTATAGCCAAAGACACCATAGCCGTTGTAGGCTTCGCCCCGCACACCATACCCGGAGGCCAGGGTGGTCCCAAAGACGCCGCCGCCATAGGCAGAGGTAGACGTGCTGCCGTTGTATCCGTAAACGCCGTAGCCGGAGAGCTCCGTGCTTTCGCCGCGCAGGCCCCACCCGCTTGAGGTGTTGGTGGCCATGACGATGGCGTTGGGCACGGCCACGCTGCCCTGGATGCGCGCTCCCGGCCGCAGGCTCAGGGCGTAGGCCGTGGGGAGCACCTGCACGCGCGGGGTCAGGGTCTCCCAGGTCCCGCCCGTGCCCGGCTTGACCCGGATCTGCAGCCACAGCTCCTGGCCGCAGAAATTGCCCGGGTCCACGGCTAACGTCGTGCTGTACAGACCGTTGTTGATGACCTGATCATCCTTCAGGATGGTCGCTCCGAACTGGATGCCCTCGCTTGAGAGCGACCAGAAGGTGAACTCCAGGTCGTAGGTGCCGCTCAAGGGCGCGCCAGTGGTGGGGTGGGTGAGCCGGCCCTGGTAGCTGATGGCCGCCGCCACCCAGTCGCCGGGCGTGTCGCCAGCCCCCCCTTCCGTCCCCCCCATTGGGGGGGAAACCGGCGTTGGCCCCTGCGCCCCGGCCCCGCCGGCCGCTACCGCGAACGCCAACAAGGCCAGGATGCCGATCAATGCGCCGAGTTTGATGCTTTTCATGTGATTTCCTCCTTGTGCGTTCGGGGTATTCCCCGATAGTGCTCTTTACCTCCTCCCATCCGCGAGTGTTTGACCCCAGGCACTCACCTCCTTTCTGGCGTTCGTTTGGAGACAAGGACCTGCTTCCTTCAGGGAAACAAGATTCTACATGACTGCTCTGGCGATTGAAATCGCCTCTGGAGAGCGGCTGCGCCGCTGGTCGTCTGCCCGCTACGCGGCAGACGGTTTTTGCGACCGCGTAGGCGGTCGCCCGGCGCGGCAGCGTCCCATAGCCCCGATTTCAATCGGTGGCTCTTCGCCAGGGTGAGCAGATGCGGGTTCATCGGGTGCAGGCGGCCCGGAGCTCCAGCAGGCCGGGATGAGCAGGAGCCAGCAGCAGGCCGCGCGCCACAGTCTGACACGCCAGCTCGCGCTGGCCCAGCTCCCAGGCGCAGCGGGCCACGTCCAGGTACAGGTCCGGGTTGGCCGGGGCCAGCTCCAGGGCGCGCTGGTAGGCGACGAGCGCGACGTCCAACTGCCCACGCTGGCGGTAGACATGTCCCAGGCCCTGCCAGGCTGGGGCCATGTCGGAGGCCCAGCGCAGGGCATCACGATAGGCGCGCTCCGCGCCGGCCATATCCCCCCGGGCCAGCAGCACATCGCCCAGGTAACGGTAGGCCCAGGCATCGGTGTTGTCCAGGGTAATGGCCCGGTGGAACTGGGCCTCGGCCTCCGCCAGCCGGCCCTGGGCCGCGTAGCACAGCCCCCAGCCGGTGTGGAGCATGGCGCTGCCGGGGAACAGGGCCACGGCCTGCGCATACGCCGTCTCTGCTTCGGCCCAGCGCCCCCACTCTGTGTATAGCTCCCCGTAGCCGGCCCAGACCCGGTAGTCATCCGGCGTGAGCCGCCGGGCCGCGTCCAACGCCGCCTCCGCCGCCGGAAACCCGGTGGCTGGGTCATACCCCCGGCGCGCCCGTTGCAGGTGGAGCCAGCTCAGGTGCAGGTGATAGGCCGGCTGTGTGGGCCAGAGGGCCGTGGCCTGCTGAACCGCAGCGATGTCGCTGCTGCTGGCGCGGGCATCGGCGGCCAGGAGGGTCAGGCTGGCCGGCACCATAGCCAGGAACAGGAGCGCGGCGAGGAGGCCCTCACCCCTCCCCCTGCCCCCTCCCCTCTCCCAAGATTGGGAGAGGGGAGGGGGTTGGGGGGTGGGGTGAGGGTTGAGGGCCACCAACATCCCCAACACCAGCCAGAACAACGTGGCCGTGGTCGTCACCGGGAAGCTGAGCTGCGTCTCGGTCAGGTGGCCGATGGCGGCGGCCAGGCCGGCGGCCAGTATCACGCGCGTCGCCGTATCCTGCGCGCGGGTGAAGGCGCGCACGCCGGCCGCCAGCGCCGTCCCCACCAGGGCCGCGTAGGCCAGCAATCCCACCAGGCCGATAGACGCCAGCGTGTCCAACACCAGGTTATGGGCGCGGTCCACCAGCACGGCCCGGCCTTGCAGGTAGACCAGCTCCGGCGGGAAAACTGTTGTAAAGACCTGGGCGAACGTCTCCGGGCCGTAGCCCAGGAGGGGCCGGGCGGCGATGAGGGGCAGTGTGGCCCGCCAGATGACGGCCCGCGCCCCGACGGAGCCTGCCAGCCCCGGGAGCAGGGCCAGGGCCGCCAGCCCCACGAGGAGGCCCGCGACGCCCGCTGTTGCGCCGGCTATCGCCAGGCGGCGATGGTCCTGGTGCCAGGCCACGGCCAGCGCAAGGACAGCCCCGGCCGCCAGCGCGCCCAACCACGCGGCCCGGGCCGTCGTCGCCAGCAGGCACAGCAGTTGCGCGCCCATCAGCACCGCATAGGCTCCGCGTCGGGGCCAATCACGGGCCTGGTATGCGGCGGCCAGCGTGAGTGGCAACACCAGCGCCAGGTACGCGCCCAGGAAATTGCTCCGGCCCAGCGTGCCGATGACCGGCGAGCCGTCCACGCGCCAGGCCAGCGGGTCCAGGCCGGTCGCCTGCACCAGCCCATAGGCCACCACGGGCGCGCTGCCCCAGGCGATGGCGGCCAGCAAACGATGGACCTGGGCCGACGTTCGCAGCCGGTCGGCCACCAGGAGGAACAGCGCCACGTAGCACAGCAACGTGATCGCCCCGGCCATGCGGTCGTAGGAGCCTTGCGCGCTGAGCAACGGGTTCACGGAAAAGCACACCGCTGCCAGGATCGCTCCGGTGAAGGCAAGAGCCGTGACCCCGTGGGCCAGGTACATGGGGCAGGGGGCATGACGCATGACGTTTGACGGCTGACGGCTGATCCGACATCCGGCAATCCATGCAGTCCCCATCGCGGCCGTGACCATCCACAGCAGCAACGCCTTGGGCAACTCGAAGGGATTTCGGCCCCAGGGCGCGACGAACAGGGGCAGGCCGGCCGCCAGCAGCAGCCAGCCGGCCTCCACGACGCGCGCCCCGGACGGCGATGTCTCGTTCATGTGAGGTTTCGCCTATCCGATGGTGATTCGGCCCGCCGGTGCGTTCCGGCGGGCCGAATGGCGCGTGCCACTAACGCCAGATTCGCAGCAGAATAACCGCCGCACCCAACAAGGGGAGCAGGACGAGGGCGGGAGAGGGGCAAGCCGGGCCGCGGCCGGCGGGCCGGCCCGTGGCCGGGGGTGCCGCCGTGGCGGGCTGCGCCCCGGCCGCCGTCGGTGCGGGGGCTGGCGGCTGCGTCCCGCCGCCCAGCAGTTCGATGTCGTCCACCCACAACGCGCCCTGGCTGCCCTCGCCAAAGACCAGGGCGAGACTCGTCACCTGGGCCGGGTCGAACCGGGCCAGGCCACTGTCGCCGGCCCAGGACGCGCGTTGCAGGCTGGCCCAGGGAACGGTGATCTGCGACCAATTCGCCGGGGCCTGGACCGGCGTCTCAAAGCCGGTGGGGTTGTCCGGGTCGCCCGCAAAGACGACCAGGGTGATGGGCTGGTTCGGCGGATCGGCGCGGAGCCACAGGGAGAGGCCCGTGGCGGCGCTCCAGTCCTGACGGGGATCAAAATAACGGTCGCAGCCGCCCCAGCCCCCGGCGACGATGCGATATTGGATGCGCATGGCGGTCGCGCCGCTGTGTCCGGCGTCCGTGTTGCGCTCCACCGTGGAGCCTTCGCCGTCCACGTTGGCGGACCAGTCGTCCACGCCCTGCTCAAAGTCCTCGATGAGGCCCGCGGCCGGGGCCGGCCCGGGGCCGGGCGCGGCCGGGGTCGGTCCGGGGCC
>FWPV01003692.1_pt1 | contig 34186 bp, 30 predicted proteins | sample 2228371 | NCBI WGS metagenome assembly FWPV01 (sample SAMEA103939776, study PRJEB20133) | metagenome
GCGGTAGCGACGCCTGATTTCGGCATACCTGGCCTGCCAAAGGGTTAGAAAACGGGTTTCTTCCGCTTTGTCCAAAGTCCAGTATCCAAGATCAGCCATGATGTGTGCACCCCAGCGGGCCTGATCATCAGCTACATCGAGTTGCTCCAGGATGAGGCCGCAGACCGGGGCTACACAGACTTGATCCCTGACCTGGAAAGGGTGCGCACGGCGAGCAAACAGCCTCCGGCCATTCGACCAGACCGATGGCACGACCAACCGCGACTATGGCATCGGCCTGGGACTGGCCCTCAGCCATAGTTTCTGCCAGATGATGGGCGGCGAGATCACCGCCGAAAGCGCGGCGGAGGGGGGTACGGTCTGGACCGTTCGCCTGCCGGCAAATGGCCCGCCCAGCGTCAACCAGTGAATCTCTGAGCACAAGCTTGATGGAATGGCAATTTACCCCCTACATATTCCCCCTGTTCGTGGCCACGGTCGTGTCATTCGCCCTGGCGGCCTATGCCTGGCAACGCCGTTCTGCTCCCGGCGCAATGCCGTTCGTGGCGCTCATGCTGGCCGTGACGCTCTGGTCGTTCGCCCACGCCCTGCGCCTGTCCAGCGCCGATCTGGCCTCCCAGATTCTATGGGCCAAGGTCCGCTACGTGGGCATCGTCATCGTGCCGGCGGCCTGGTTGGCCTTCGCGCTCCAGTATACCGGCCGGGAAAAGTGGCTGACGCGCCGTAACCTGCTTCTGTTGGCCGTTGAACCAGTCGTTTTGTTGCTGTTGGTCTGGACGAATGAGGCCCATCGGCTGGTCTGGACCCGTGTGGGAGTGGTCTGGAGCGAGTCGCTGTGGGTATGGAGCGCAGACCATGGCGCCGGGTTCTGGCTTCACGCGGCATACTCGTACCTGCTGTTCGTGCTCGGCTCTTTTCTGCTGATCCAGGTCCTCTTTCGCCCGCCGCGCGTATACCGCAGTCAGGCTGGGGCCTTGTTGCTCGGCGCGCTGGTCCCGCTGGTGGGCAACGTGCTGTCTACCTTCAATCTGGCTCCTACGCCGTTGGATCTGACGCCCTTTGCCTTCACCCTGGCTGGTTTGATAGTGGCCTGGGGTCTCTTTCGTTACCGGATGCTCGACATCGTGCCGGTGGCGCGCGATACGGTCATCGAAAACATGGCGGATGGCGTGATCGTGGTGGACGCGCAGCGTCGTATCGTGGACCTGAACCCGGCCGCGCAGCAGATCATCGGATGTACCGCTTCGGCCATCGGGCAGCCGGCCGAGCGCGTACTGTCCATGTGGGCTGATCTGGTCGAACGGTATCGAGACGTGGTCATCGCGCAGGACGAGATCGTCGTGGACGAGGATGGGTCACGGCAATATTATGATCTGCGCCTTTCCCCTCTGTATGATCGGCACGGCCGGCTCACGGGCCGGCTGGTGGTCCTGCACAATGTGACCGAGCGCAAGCGGGCAGAAGAGGAGTTGCGCCAGGCCAAGGCCATAGCCGAGGAAAAAAGCCAGGCGGCGGAAGCGGCCAATCGGGCCAAGAGTACCTTTTTAGCCAATGTGAGCCATGAACTGCGCACCCCCCTCAGCGCCATCATTGGCTACAGCGAGCTGCTCCTGGAAGAGATGCGGGAACAGGGCCATACCGCCATGATTTCTGATCTGGAAAAGATCGGGGTTGCCGGCCGGCACCTGCTGGACCTCATCAGCGACATCCTCGACCTCTCCAAGATCGAGGCCGGCAAGCTGGAACTCAACCTGGAGACCTTTGCGCTGGCGTCGCTGATCGCGGATGTGGCGATCACCAGCCAACCCCTGATGGCCAAGAACGACAATGTCTTCCAGGTTCACGCCCCAGACGACCTGGGTCACATGCACGCGGATCGGACCAAAGTGCGGCAAATCCTGCTCAACCTGCTCAGCAACGCCGCCAAGTTCACCCAGCAGGGCACGATCACCCTATCCGCCACGCAAGAGACGGCGGCCGATGGCAGCGAGTGGGCCAGGTTCCAGGTCACGGATACGGGCGTCGGCATGACACCCACGCGAGTGCAGGATCTTTTTCAACCGTTCACCCAAGTCAGCGATACGACCACGCGCCCAAGTGGCAGCGGCCTGGGCCTGGCCATCAGCCAGCGTTTCTGCCAGATGATGGGCGGCGAGATCATGGTGGAAAGCGCGCCGGGCCACGGCTCGACGTTCACCGTTCGCCTCCCGGCCCGGATACCTGTCCCACCGGCGGAGCCGATACCGCTGGCGCACATGCCCTTGCAACGCTCGATCTCGGGCGCCGGCGGCATTCGCCCGGCCAAAGGAAGCCTGGGGCCGTAATGTCCTCGGGCAGTGATGCCCGCTGGCCGTTCCCAACGCGATCACGGCTGCACCGGATAGCCGCGCGCGGATGATCCCAGATACGAGGAACGAACATGGAGCTGTTTGCCTGGCAAGAGACCCCTTACACCATGCCGCAGATCTGGCTGGTGGGCGCGACCGTCACGTCTGCGCTGTTCATGTTGTGGCGCCGGCGCGACGTGCCAGCGGCCAGGACCGGCGCGCTGCTGTTGATCGCCGGGGCCATTTGGGTCCTGTGCTACGCGCTGGAGCTGAGCAGCGTAGACCTGCCCGCCAAGGTCCTCTGGGCCAAGATGCAGGTGATCGGCATCGTCATGATCCCCATCATCTGGCTGGCCTTTGCCCTGCAATACACCGGCCGCGAGCAGTGGCTATCGCCCCGTAACCTGGCCTTGCTCAGCATCGTGCCCCTGGTCATGGTGCTGTTGGCCTTCACCAATGAGGCGCATGGCCTGGTCTGGAGCCGGCTTGAACTGAACAGGGATGGCCCCTTCACCGTGCTGGTGCGGACCGACTACATTGGCTCCTGGCTCTTTTTCGGCTACATGAGCGCGCTGCTGATCCTGGCGATAGCGCTGTTGATCCAGATGCTCTATCGGGCACGCCGCCTGTTCCAGTGGCAAATGATCCTGTTGCTGGTGGCCGTGGTGGTTTCCTGGGTGGGCAGCACCCTGGTGATGCTGGGCCTGAACCCGTTCCCCAACCTCAACCCGATTCCTCTGCTGGTCATGATCACCGGCCTGATCGTCACGTGGAGCCTGGACTATTTGCGGCTGGGGGACCTGATGCCCGTCACACGCGGGATCATCGTCAACAACATGCGTGATGGCGTGATCGTGGTGGACGCGCATGAACGTGTCGTGGACCTGAACCCGGCTGCCCGGCGATTGATCGGCTGCGAGGCCGGGGGCATCGGGCAGCCGATCCGGCAGATATGGTCAGACTGGCCGGTGCTGGCTGTCCCCACGCCCGGCAGCATCGAAGCGGATCGGGAGATCGTTCTGGGGACCGGGGATCGGCGCCGGGTCTATGATGTGCGGGTCTCTCCCCTGGTAGATTGGCGCGGACGACTGATCAGCCGGGTATTCGTGCTGCGAGACGTCAGCGAGCGCGAGCAGGCCGCAACAGCGCTCCAGGAAAGCGAGGCACGCCTCCGTACCGTGGTGACCAATGCCCCAGTTGCCCTGCTCGCATTTGACCGACAAGGGGTGGTCACTTTCGCCGCCGGCAGCGTCTTGGATGCCCTGGGGCGTACCCCAGATACCCTCCTTGGTCATTCGATCTGGGAGTTGGCCCGCGACGTGCCGCAAGCCCTGGCCGCTGTGCGCCAGGCCCTGGCCGGCGAAGCCGCCGCCTCGGTGGTGGAAGTCGCGGGACGTGTGCTTGAGGGCCGCCTGGCGCCGATCCGCGACTCACACGACCAGATCACCCAGGTCATTGGCGTGGCCACGGACATCACCGAGCGCAAGCGGGTGGATGCCCTGGAGCGGGCCAAGGAGGCCGCCGTAGCCGCCAACAAGGCCAAAAGCGCGTTCCTGGCTGATATGAGCCATGAGCTGCGCACACCCCTGTCGGCCATCATCGGCTATAGTGAGTTATTGCAAGAGGAAGCTGCGGATCGGGGATATACAGACCTGGTCCCGGACCTGCAAAAGATCCAGACAGCCGGCAATCAACTGCTGGCCGTCCTCAACAACGTCCTGGACCTCTCCAAGATCGAAGCGGGCAAGGCCACCTTGTATCCAGAGACCTTTGCTCTCGCCCCCCTGGTGGATGAGCTGGTGACCACTGCCCGGCCACTGTTCGCAAACAACGACAACGTCTTCCAGCTCGAGTGTGCTGACGATCCCGGCCACATGCACACGGACCTGACCAAAGTCCGCCAGGTCCTGCTCAACCTGCTCAGCAACGCGGCCAAGTTCACTCACCGGGGCACCATCACCCTCGCCATCACCCGCGAGACCGCTGGGGACGGTGCGGAATGGGTCCGCTTTCGCGTGAGCGACACCGGCATCGGCATGACGGCCGAGCAGATGCGGCGAATCTTTAACCCGTTCACCCAGGCCGATAGTTCGACGGCGCGCAGATACGGCGGGACCGGCCTGGGATTGGCGTTGAGCGCGCATTTTTGCTGGATGATGGGCGGCGAGATTGATGTCCAGAGCGAACCTGGACATGGTTCCACCTTCACCGTCCGATTGCCGGCCCGCATCCCGGATCGATTGGTCACGCCCACATAGCCGGAAGCCTGGGCGAACCTGCCCGCCATCGCTGATCATCGGTAAGCCTGGGGCACGTACTCCGCCAGCCGTTTCTCGGCCCAGACCGGCCGGAGCCGGGCGAAACGCTGAAGGCCGTCCACCAGGGGCACGCTGGGCCAGCTCTCACCGATGAGCGGCCGGGCATAGCGCACGAACTCGTCCGTCACATCCAGGCGCGAGGGGGCGATCCACGCCGTGGGGAAACGTCGCTCCGAGTTGGCGACCAGCTCCAGCGGCACCTTGTCGTAGCGGACGGTGTACGGCGTGTCGCTCACACGCAGGATCGTCGCCATATAGCCGGAACCCTCCTCGACCGCGATCTGCACCGCTTTCTGCCCCACCCGATACGCCTCCTCCAGGTCCACGGTGGAGGCGTAAATCATGTTGTGGCGCTGGTCGGTGCCGGGGACGTTGCCCCGGGCCGCGCCGCGCGCCGCCAGCCCCACCGCGTTCAGGTAGTTGACCACGGCACGCTCCACGGTCATCGCGCTGGACCCATACTCGGTGTGCCCAAAGCTATCGCGCCGCTCGCCCAGATCCCCCACCGGGAACCCCTCGCTGATCACCAGCAAACAGCGGCCGTGGCGACGCAGGGCGTCGTTCACCGCGTCGGCCACATCAGCCAGGGTCAGGCCCGACTCCCGCATGGCGATGAGCAAGGGCATCTCGCGGGCCGGGTCGGCCAGGCGGGCCGCGGCCGGGATAAAGCCGATCTGGCGGCCCATCGCCTGCATCACCAGCACCGGGTCGGAGGGACAGGAGCCGGCATTCTCCTCGTTGGCTCCCTGGACCGTCAACGCCCAGTAACGGGCCACGCTGCCATAGCCGGGCGTGTGGTCAATGAGCTGAAACTCGCTATCGCCCACGTCGTTGTCAATGGTCTTGGGCACGCCCACGGCCACCAGGTCCAGGCCCCGCTCGTGGGCCAACTGAGCGACCTTGTGGGCGGTGTCCATGCTGTCGTTGCCGCCGTTATAGAAGAAATAGCCCACATCGTGGGCCTGGAACACCTGGACGATGCGCTCGAAATCCTCGGCCTGGGTGGCCTTGAGCTTGTAGCGGCAGGTGCCGATGGCGCCGGCGGCCGGCGTGGCGCTCAGCAGCGCGATCTCCTCGGCCGGCTGCGCCGACAGGTCCAGCAGCTCCTCTTTCAGCACGCCCTCGATGCCGTGATAGCCGGCATAGATCGCGCCAAAGGTGTCCGGGTATTCGCGGCAGGTCTCCACCACCCCACGCAACGAGGCATTGATGACCGGCGTGGGGCCGCCGCTCTGGGCGATGACGACGTTTCTGTTCCGGCTCATTGCTTACTCCTCTGTGGTCTCCGTAGGGTCTTGCCACTCAGCCAGGAGCGCAACGGCTTGCTTGACAAAGCGCCGGGCTGCTATCAGATTGTGCCGCGCCCCTGTTTCCGAAAAATCCGCCCGATAGTCTGCATCTTCACGCAAAGCCCGGGCATCATCCAGATCATCAACCAGTTGGTTATCCAACAGCCTTTCAGTGACGAACAAATGTCGCATTGCCACAGAGAGGCAATAATGACTTTTTTCCCGCAGACCCTTACTGTATAGCAAGGCCCGGGCAGCATGGAACATAGCGTAATAGGATTGGACAGTGCTCCACTTGAAACTATTTCGCGTATAACCGTTCTCAGCTTCAGCCAGATCGTCTTGGGCGATTGTCAATTCCTTGCTCACCAGATAACGGGCTTCTGGCATGATCACCAGCCATCGCTTGCTCAGACAACGTTGAAACTCGAGTTGCCAATTCATTCCTCGTTACTCTCCCACAGAACAATACCTTGTTGCAACTGCTCGTAAAAGACGCGATCGTTCTCCTTCATCGCGACAAATTCTTGGTTGTTGACGATGATCGGCTGGACCGATTGGGCCAGGTCGCTATGACTGATCACCGCCATGATCCGGCTGCGTTCCGGCGCCAGGATAAACAGGTCAATGTCACTATCATCAGTACCGGTTCCCTGGGCGCAACTGCCAAAAAGCACAATGCGGCGCGATAGGGGACGCAACTGCTCAAGTAACGGCTCTAGCTGAGCGATGACGTCTAACACCTTGAATTGTCGAACAAAGGGGTGGCGATCAGCGGCGGTATAAAAGTTCATTCGGCCCCGCCGTTCGCGGATCAACAGGCCGGCACGGCCCAGGTCTCTGGCAGCGAGATTAACAGCGTTGCGGCTGAGGCCAGTACCAGCCACGATTTCGCGCTCATAAAATGAACGACCAATATGACCAGCCAGAAAACGCAATACCCGGGCCTGACTAGTAGCGAACAATTGAGCAAACACTGGCCTGTTCTCCATTTCAAAGGATAGTTGTCCTTTTGATTAGATTATAGTCCGGTGAAATGGATTTGTCAATCTACCGAGACCGACTACCATTCGGTGTGAAACACCCCTTCCTTGTCCACGCGCCGGTAGGTATGCGCCCCGAAATAATCGCGCTGGGCCTGGGTGAGGTTGGCCGGCAGCCGGGCCGTGCGGTAGGCGTCGAAATAGGCCAGGGACGCGCTCAGGGCGAGCACCGGGATACCCAGCCCGACGGCGGTTTGCACAACCCGGCGCAAGGCCCCCTGGCGACTCTCGACCGCTTCCTTGAAATACGGGTCCAGCAGCAGGTTGGTCAGGTCGGGGTTGCGGGCATAGGCGGCGCGGATGTCTTCCAGTAGCCGGGCACGGATGATGCAGCCGCCACGCCAGATGCGGGCCAGCTTGCCGTAGTTGAGGCCGTAGCCGTATTCGGCAGAGGCGGCCCGGAGCAGCGCGAATCCCTGGGCATAGGAACACACTTTGGCCGCATAGAGGGCCTCGCCCACCGCGTCCACCAGGGCCTCCCGGTCGCCGTCAAAGACGATGGGCGGCCCGGCGATGAGCCGGGAGGCGGCGACGCGCTCCGCCTTGTAGGCGGAGATGATGCGCGATTCCACGGCGGCGTTGATGGTGGGCGTGGGCGCGCCCAGGTCCAGGGCGTTCTGGCTGGTCCATTTGCCGGTCCCCTTTTGCTGGGCCTCATCCAGGATGACGTCCACCAGCGGTTGGCCGGTCTCCTCGTCCACCCGGGCCAGGATGTCCCGGGTGATCTCGATGAGGTAAGACCCCAGCACCCCCTCGTTCCAGCGGGCAAAGACGTGGTGCAGCTCGCTGGCCGTCAGCCCCAGGCCCCGGTGCAGGACATCGTATGCCTCGGCGATGAGCTGCATGTCGCCGTATTCGATGCCGTTGTGGACCATCTTGACGTAGTGGCCGGCCCCGCGCGGGCCGACGTAGGCCACGCACGGCTCGCCGTTTACTTTAGCTGCAATCGCCTGAAAAATCGGCCGGACCATTTCCCAGGCTTCCGGCGGGCCGCCGGGCATGATGGACGGTCCCCACAGCGCGCCGTATTCGCCGCCGGAGATGCCCGTGCCGATGTAACGGAGGCCGTCGGCCGCCAGGTCCGCGCACCGGCGCTCGGTATCCTGAAAGAACGAGTTGCCGCCGTCAATGAGCAGGTCGCCCGGCTCCAATAGGGGCCGCACCTGGGCGATGACGGCATCCACCGGCGCGCCGGCTTTGACCATGATCAGGACCTTACGTGGGCGGTCCAGAACCCCCGCCAGCTCCTCCAACGTCTCGCAGCCCACCAGCCGTTGATCCGGGTGCGCGGCCACGAACTCGCGCATCGTCGCCGTGGTGCGGTTGTAGACGGCCACCCGGTAGCCGTGGCGCGCCATGTTGAGCGCCAGGTTCTGGCCCATCACCGCCAGGCCGATGAGGCCAATATCGCACTGGTTCATGGGTTCCTCCGTCAGTGTTCCGTGGTATGTGGTGTGTCAAACGTCATGCGTCAAACGTCATGCGTCAAACGTCATGCGTCGTGGTCACTGCGGTTTGACGTTTTGACGTTTGACGAATTACGTTTGTCGTTTGACGCGATAGAGCATCTCCCCGGCTTTGGGCACTACCAGAACACCGGGGCGATTCTCCCATTCATCCACATCAATGGTCGCCGGGTCCATATACCCCAGGTTGATGCGCCGGCAGCGGTCCGCCGGGATGCCGGTCGCCAGCGTCACCCGGATGCGGCCCCGCTCGATGCCGGTGGCCGGGTCGTAGGTCCCCAGGCCGTGCAGGTGGGTGCTGTGAGCCAGCACGCCCCACGGATAGTCCTTGAAACGGTCCCATTGGGCCAGGAAATAGTCGCGGCAGTGGTAGCCCACCTGGTCAATGACCGGACCGTGCGTGTAGGACACCTCCGCCACGTTCGGGGCATAGATGACCACCTCGCCGCCGTCGGCGATGGCCGGCTCCAGCTTGTACATCCCCTTGGCGGCGGTCCACAGGTCGTCATACATGGGGGGCATGATGGAGAGGGCGCGCTGCACCGGTTCGTCCAGCCAGATGATGTGCAACTGAGCTGACAGGTCGGCGGCGGCCTCGTATGCCTCTTCCGGTGTGCCGATGAACAACCCGGCTAATTCGGATTGCGGATTTTGGGGCTTGGGGCTTGGGGCTTGGGCTTTGGGGCTTGGGCTTTGGGATTTGGGGCTTGGGCTTTGGGACTTGACCACCAGGCTGAAACAGAGCTTGGGCCGGGGAATGAGCGCGGCAGCCCGGTCAATCACGGCGCGCACCGGCGTGTGCTTGACGCCGATGATCTTTATGCTGGTGATGACCGCGCCCAGCCAGTGGGTGAAGTTGATGATGTCTGGCCCGGCGATGCCGGGGAAAAAGTACTTGTTGCCGCCGGAAAAGCCCACCACCTCGTGGGGGAACGTGGGACCGCAGACGATGAGCTGGTCATAGTCCAGGACGAGCCGGTTCACGGCCACCGGCACATCCACCGCCAGCCGGCCCTCGCTCAGGGCGCGGATCTCGTCGGCCGGGATGACGCCCAGGGTGACAAAAGTCGCCGGCTGGTCCCAGCGATGGTTGAAGAGGCGCACGCCGGTCAGCGCCTCGACGCCCACCAGCCGACACAGGGCCTCGTCGCTCATGGGCCGGTGCGTGCCCAGGGCCACCAGATAGTCCAGCGCGGCCGCCTGCGGGCGCAGCAGCTCGTGGAAGAGCCGGAAAAAGAGCGGGATGGGGGCGGTGCGGGTGCTATCGGGGATGATGACCAGCACGCGCCGACCTCGCAGGTCGTGCCGGGCCAATGCCTCGGCCGCCAGGTCGCGGACCTCCCCCTCTGTCAGTGTGTCCGTCGTGCTGCCCTTGCCGACGACCATGTTCGTCACTCGTCATTCGTAAGGGCGTCAGCCCTGGGATTTCTGCGCGATCCGCTGGCGCAGCCGGGCGACCACCTGGGGAGACAGGTCCGGCTCTGGCTCTACCGCTTGCCGCCCGGCCAATGCTCGCTGCACTTCATCCGGCGACGCGCGGCCCAGGTTCGCCAACAGCGCGTCGAACGCTTCTCGCTGCTGCTGCACGGCGTCCTCGGGTATCGGAGTCACGGTGTAGGCCATAGCCACCTGACGAGTCAGCGCGTAGACCAGATATTGATTGAGAGAGACACCCTCTAGCCTGGCCTGCTCTTCTAATTGGTGATGTAGGGTTTCTGGCAGGCGCAGAGTTAACCGCCCCATCTTATCCCTCCCCCGAAAACTCGGCCAGGGCCGACACGAACTCGACTGGCGTGAGAACTCGCAGTCCCAGCGACCGTTGGGCCGCGCGAAAATCCTGCACATTGGACGTGATGACCACGGCGGATGCATTCATGGCGCAGTCAACGACCAGATCATCTGCCGGATCAGGCGATGTAGGTCGCCAAGAGAAATAGATGGACACAGGCTCCGCTTTTGCCAACAGCTCTCCCAAAACAGGCTTGACGACCAGCCATCTTGCCTCAGACAGCTTGCGGTTCAACACGTCGGTATACTCATAGGCCAATGCCGTAGACACTCGTGGCCGGAACAAGCCCGCCAGCCAGGCATCGATCACCAGCCCACAGGCGCTACCACTCATGGTAAGGCCCTCAAAAACTACATTCGTGTCTATCACCACTCTCATGTGACACCATTATAGCACCGTATATGGTGCTTGTCAATCCCCTGGTGCGCTTTCCCGTCATCGCTGCCACGGTGGCGTGTCCGGCAGCAGCTTCTGGAACTCGGCGATGAGGCTGGCTTCGTAGTTGTCAGTGTACGTGCCGTTCAGGAACCGGTCCACGGCCTCCTCCCGGAACTGTTGCCAGCTTTCGGCCTCGTGGCCGGGGTTGATGGGGAAGAACCGGGCCTGGTTCGCGCGGGCCGCTTCCAAATCCCCCGGCGCGTCGCCGATCATCAGGATGCGCGCCGGCGGATACCGGCCCGCCGCCGCCAGCCGCAGGTGGTCGGCCTTGCTGCCCATCTCCTGCCCGCAGATGAGCCGCACGTAGGCGTCAATGCCGTGCTCTTTCCACTCGCGGACCAGGGCCTCGGTGGGCGTCTGCGAGACCACGAGCATGTCGGCCTTGTCGGCCAGGTACTCCAGGCTCTCGCGGACGTAGGGGAAGGGCGGGATGCCATAGACCATGTCGGCGATGGCGGCGTTGACAGCCCGGCTCCAGGCCATCGCCTGGTCCAGCTCCGGGTCTGGATGGGCGTCCATGTAGGCCCGCAGGCCATCGTTGCTCTTGGGATAGGCTTTGTCGGCGATAAAGGCGCGGAGGCGGGGGACCTCCGGGATGGCGGCATGTCGCGCCAGCACCTCCGGTCGCTCGCGCAACAGGTCCAAGACCCGCACCAGGGCCGGCCAGCGGTTGATCCCGCGCCATTTGGAGTACAGGTTCACGAACTCTACCGCCTCGCGGGCAAAGCGGGAGACCGGCTGGAGCCGCCAATACTTGATCGTGTTGGGGCAGAAGCATTCCTTCTGCTTGATCTCCATCGTGTCAAAGGCGCAGCCGTCAGAGTCAACGCCGATGAGAAAATCGTGCCGGGGCGTCATCTCACGCAATGGGCGGGTTGGATCGTCGGTCATGATGTACCTCCTCAAAATGTCAAACGTCAGGCGTCATACGTCATTGTACATCTGACGTTTGACGATTTCACGTTTGACGCATGGCATCACACACCACTATATGCCGAAAAGCCGCCGTCCACCGGCACCACGATCCCGGTGACAAAGGACGCGGCCGGCGATAGCAGCCACAACGTTGCCCCGATGAGGTCGGCCGGCTCCCCAAACCGGCCCATGGGCGTGTGGGCGAGGATGGTCTGGCCGCGTGGGGTCAGCGCGCCGGTGGCCTCGTCGGTGAGCAGAAAACGGTTTTGCTCGGTCAGGAAAAAGCCGGGGGCGATGGCATTGACCCGGATGCGCGGCGAGTATTCCTGGGCCATGTGCACCGCCAGCCATTGGGTAAAGTTGCTCACGGCGGCCTTGGCCGCCGAGTAGGCCGGGACGCGGGTCAGGGGCCGGAAGGCATTCATCGAGGAGACGTTCAGGATCGCGCCGGCGCCAGCCTGGACCATCGCCTGACCAAAGACCTGACAGGCCAGCCATGTGCCCAGGAAGTTCAGGTTAAAGACCCATTGCACGGCATCCGGCGGCAGGTCAAAGAATGAGAGGTCCGGCGACGTGGTGGCCTGCTCATGGTTGCCCCCGGCCCCATTGATCAGGATGTCCACCCGGCCCCAATGGGCCACTACCGCATCGCGGGCCGCCGCCAGGCTGGCCGGGTCCAGCACGTCGGCGGGGAGGGCCAACGCCTGGCCCCCCTGGGCTATGATGTGCTCGGCCACGGCCTGCAACGGCGGCCGCTGGCGAGCCAGGAGCGCGACCCGTGCGCCGGCCCGGGCCAGGGCGTGCCCCATCTCGCGGCACAGCACACCGCTGCCCCCGGTGATGACGGCCACCTGGCCGGTCAAACCGAAAAGCTGTTCCAGATAATCGGTGCTCATCTGCGCTATCCCTGTCCATCGCCAGGCGTGGCTGGCTCGACCGCGCGCTCGATGGTGACCCCCGGCACGACGCCGAGGCGATAGATGGCGCTGGCGCCAGCCGCGCGCCAGGCTTGTTCTAATGGCGTGGTATCGGGCCAGGGCCAGAGGGCGATGATGGTCCCGCCATCGCCGGCCCCGGCCAGCTTGGCCCCGGGCGCGCCGGCCTGGAGCGCCGCCGCGATGAGCCGTTCGTTGGACTCGCCGGAGCCGCCCAGGTCCCGCTGGATGGCGTGGTTCTCGTTCATCAGCCGGCCCAACAGCGGCCAGTCGGCCGTGAGCAGCGCCTTCTTGCCCGCCAGGGCCAGCTCGGCGATACGCTCGTAGCTCTTGACCACCGCTGGCTCTCCCTCCAGCCACCGCTCCCGGAGGGGCTTGTGGACCGCGCTGGAAGCGTGCTGCTGGCCGGTGAAACCCAGCAGGAAGGGCAACGCCGGGACGTGATCCGCCAGCGGCTCGACGGTGGCGAACAACTCGGCCTCCGCCTCGCGATAGAACTGCTTGCCCCGAAAGTCCATGTAGTTCAGCCCGCCGAAGGTGCACATGTAGGCGTCCTGGTAGCCGCACACGACTTTTAGGTAGTTCAGCTCGATGTAGCGGGCTGTCTCGGCCAACTGATAGCGGGTGAGGTATCGCCCCTGCCAGGCCAGCAATCCCTGGACCAGGGCGACGAGCAGGGCTGTGGAGCCAGCCAGCCCGCTGCGGAGCGGGATGTCGCTGGCATATTGCACGCGGCAGGCCAGGGGCGGCAACCGCATATAGTCCAGAATGGCCCGGGCCACGTCGAAGCGATCCCCTCGGGGACGCAGGTCGTCCCAGCGGGTGATGACGCATTCCTCATCGTTGGTGACCAGAGTGACGCTGGATGTGGGCATCGGCGTGATGACCACGCGCGCCCGCATGTCCACCGAGCACGAGAGCACCGCGCCGCCGTACATGTCGGTGGGGTTGCCGATGATGCCGGCCCGGCCGGGCGCAGAACAGACGATCCGTCGCTCACAGCTCATACGCCTTCGCCTTGATGTATTTGCGTACCAGATAGCCGTAGCGCTCGTCAGCCAGGGCAAAGTCAATGAAGGTGCGGAAGTAGCTCTCGAAATTGCCCACGTCATAGCGGCGCTGGTCGGGGTGGAACAACCAGGCGTAGACCGGCTGGCCCTGCTGGATGAGCAGCCGGATGGCGTCGGTGAGTTGGATCTCGCCCTTGCGATCCGGCAGGGTGCGCTTCAGGGCCGCAAAGATGGCCGGGCTGAACACGTACCGGGCCGCCACTGCCAGGGTGCTGGGCGCCGAGCCGAGGGCGGGTTTTTCCACGATGTCGGTGACAGGCACTGGCTCGCCGGGGGACGGCCCGGCGCTGCCGAGGCTGACGATGCCGTAGCGAAAGGTCTCCTCTGGCGGCACTCTTTCCACCGCCACGACGGCGGCGGCCCCCAGGGCCTGGTGGGCCTGGATCATCGCCCGCAGGGGAGCCGCCGGGTCCGGGGCCGCGATGAGCGAATCGCCCAGGGCCACCACACAATCATCGGCATCCACGAAATCGGCGCCCAGGGCAATGGCATGTCCCAACCCCAGCGGGCTGCTCTGGCGAGTGTAGAAAAAGCGCGTCTCGTCCTTGATGTAGGCCAGGTCTGCCAGGGCCGTCTCGTGGCCGGCCTGTTCCAGTTCCGCCACGAGCGGGGGGTCTGGGTCAAAGTGGTCCTCGATGACGCGCTTGCGGCGGCCGGTGATGATCAGGATCTGCTGCAAGCCGACAGCCTGAAGTTCCTCCACCACGTATTGCACGGCCGGCTTGCGGCCCACCGGCAACATCTCTTTGGGCTGCGACTTGGTGGCTGGCAACAGGCGCGTGCCCAGGCCGCCAGCCGGAACGATGGCTTTGGTGATCGGTTTGGTCATGGGGACTCCTTTACGTGGTCGTTGCGAACGAGGCCAGGTGGCGGCGCAGGTGCGTCTCCAACGCCGCCCAGTACGCCTCCTCGTGCTGGTCGAGGGCGGCCCGCAGGCGCGGGCCGCAAGCTGCCATCACCGAGCCGAACGTGACGTGGAGCACCTGGCGGGCGTGGAAATCATCCAGCAGGGCCGGCAACTCGTCCTCATGCAGGGCCTCCGGTGGCGGCACCCGGCCCAAGTCCGCGGAGACGTGGTAGGTGGCCCGGTCGGCCTCGTAGCGCGGCCGGGCCAACGCCAGTATTTCGCGGAAGAAGGCCGGGTCGGAGCCGGCCAGGGCGCGCAAGGCTTCCAGGTAAGAGGTGCCGGCCGTTTTCAGGTGGATCAAAGCCCCGGCGTGGCGCGCCGCGATGGGGTAGATGCTGAACTTGTCGGAGCCGGAGTGCAGGCTGAGCTTGTATGGCCCCATCTGCCAGGCGATCTGGGCGTGCCGGGCGAACTCGGCCTCGAATGCGGTCAGGTCGCCGATGTAATCCACGCCCTTCTCGAACCGGCCCACAAAACGCGGGGCCAGGCTGATCCACCGCACCCCCAGGCGGCGCAGTTCCGTGGCGATATAGACGTGCTCGGCCGGGGAGGTGGGGGTCTCGGTCTCGTCCACCGAGACCTCCACCTCGTAGGGCCGGTCGCCCATGACATCGGCCAGGTGGCGGGCCATCTGCACCACGTGGGCGATGGCCCGGCCGTACTTGGCGGCGGCGCGCGCGAGCGTCAGATCGTCAAACGTCAAAACGTCAGGCGTCAAAACGTCAGGCGTCAAAACGTCAAACGTCAGGGTGTGCCCCAGGTAGCGGGCGCGTAATGCGGAGGGGGTATCTTCTAACGTGTCCCAGGGCAGGGCCTCAAACCTGGCCCGCAGGTCGCTGAGGGAAGCGGTCTGGGCGGCGTTGTCCACGTGATCGCCGGGGTCTATGGTGTACAGGGTGTACCCGGCCGCCGCGCAAACGTCAATGTCGGCCGTGGTCTTCAGGTGGTCGGCGTCAGCGCCCCAGGGCGCGCGCCAGCCCTCCTGGAACAGGCCCCACATGGCATCGTCCAACACTTGCTGGGGGGTGCGGCCGGTGCGCGCGTTCTCGCGGATGCTCTGCTGGGCGAAGACCGGCGCGATGCCGCTGCCCTGCACAGCCCGGACGTGCCCCGGCGTCGCCAGGCCCAGCCGGTCGCCCAGGCCAGCCGAGAGGCACAGGCCCAACGGTTGGGGATTCAGGTGGGGGAACACGCGCCGCAGCAGGGCCGCGTGGACGCTATCGGCCGGGCAGAGGCGCACGGTCAGCGCCCGGCCGTCGAACGAGACCGTGCGCGCAGAAACCAGGCGGAGGTTTGAAACCTCCGCCTGATCATCGGCCGGCTGGATGATGCCCAGACGGCGACAGCCGCTATCGTCCCGGCCCAGGAAATAGACCGCCTCGCCGGCGATGGAGACGGAGCGGGGATAGACATTCAGGCCGGAAAGGACGGCGCACTCGGCCGGGGACAGGAACAGGTTGGTCATAATATCCTCACTGATTGCGAATGAGAAACGAGAAATGAGACGGCCAAGTTGCACGTCTTGTCCAATTTCTAATTTGCAATTTGCAATTTGTACGCCCGTCTTGCCAGGCGATAGGCCAGGTCCACGATCATCTCGCGGGCGTCGTCCATGTCCACGACGCCGCGCACGACCAGCCCGGCGACCCAGTTGGCCGAAGCCCGCCGCCAGACGTCGTGGCGGGCCGGGATGGAGGGAAAGGCCCGGGTGTCGTCGTTAAAGCCCACGGTGTTGTACAGGCCGGCCGTCTCCATCACCTGGTCAAAGTAGCGAGCCATGCCATTCAAGCTGTCGTGGAACCACCAGGGCGGTCCCAGTTTCAGGGCCGGGTAGTGCCCAGCCAGCGGGGCCAGCTCGCGGGCGTAGGCGGATTCGTCCAGGGTGAAGACGATGAGGGTGAGGCGCGGGTCGTTGCCGAACCGGGTCAGCAATGGGCGCAGGTTGCGGGTGAACTCGGCTGCCACCGGGATATCGCCCCCCTTGTCCGGCCCGAACCGCTCGAAGATGAGTGGGTTGTGATTGTATACCGCCCCCACGTGGAACTGCATCACCAGGCCGTCCTCCACGCTCATGCGCGCGCTCTCCATCAACATGTGAGCGGTGAAACGGTGGGCGTCGTCCGGCGTGGCCTGGCCGCGCAGAGCGCGTTGGAAGATGGCCTCCGCCTCGGCCGGCGTCAGTTCGGCCGTGCAGGCTGACTCGGCGGCATGGTCGGTGGCGACGGCGCCCAGCCGCTTGAAAAAGGTGCGTCGGTCCTCCAATGCCTGGACGAACGCCCGGTATGAATCCACAGCGATGCCGCTGGCGTCGCTCAGGGCCTGGATGTGCTCGCGCCAGCCGGGCGTGAGCAGGTTGACCACGGCATCCGGGCGGAAGGTGGGCCGGACGTCGCCCCGCCAGCCAGAGGCGCGGATGGCCTGGTGATGCGCCAGCGGGTCCGTGGCCGCATCGGTGGTGCAGAGCACCTCGATGCGAAACCGCTCGAACAGGGCGCGGGGCCGGAACGCCGGCGTCGCCAGCTTTGCGGCGATCTGGTCGTAGATGCGCTGGGCGGTCTGGCTGGTCAGTTTCTCCGCGATGCCGAACACCTCGTGTAACTCGTGGGCCAGCCAGATGCCGGTGGGCGTGCCCCGGAAGAGGTGAAAGTGGTCAGCGAAGGTCTGCCAGATCTTCCGGTGATCTGGCTCTACCCTCACCCCCTCCCCCCTCTCCCTTTCAGGGAGAGGGGCCGGGGGTGAGGGTCGGATGCCCAACGCCTCCAACGGAATGCCCTGCGAGTAGAGCATCCGGTAGACATAGTGATCGGGGATGATGAGCAGGTCGGCCGGCGTGCCAAAGGTGGCGTCCTCGTCGGCGAGGAGGCGCGGGTCCACGTGCCCGTGGGGGCAGACGAGGGGCAGCCCGGCGACAGACTCGTACAGCTCACGGGCGATGCGGCGCTGAGCCGGGTCCGGGTCAAAGAAACGGTCGGGGGACAGACGCCACGATGTAGGTCTGGCAGAAAACACGATAGCTCTCCAAACTGGAACATACTTTCGAGAGGATTGATTTTGTGATATAATTGCCAAGTACGAAAGGAGACGGCGATGACCTCATTGCAGGACCTGATCGCAGAATTGCATAATCTGGACCGGCAACTGGCCCAATTCGAGGAAAAATACGGGCTGCTCTCCGAGACCTTTTACGCCTGGTATCAGAGCGGCGAGGAGCCGGAGAACTCAGACTGGGTCACTGACTTTGCGCTCTGGGCCGGCACATATCAACTCAAATTGCGGCGACAGGAAAAGTATCGCCAGTTGGTGGCAGAGAGCCTGGCCCGGCGCAATGCGCCTACCTTGATGCGCGAATCGTTGCGGGTAGAGGCGGCCGCGTGACTTTCCAAACCCTCGCCGATTATGAGATATTCATCTACGGCTCATGTGGGTTTAGAGGTGAAGTACTCGAAATGGCGAGTAGGTTGAAAAGTTGACGGTTTTGGTGTAAGCTTGCACCAAATTCGTAAAGAGGTGAAGACCATGTTCCGCTTTTCAGTGCATGAACTCCTATGCCCCCAGAAGTGCTACGATTGGTTGCTGCGGGTACTCCACCCCAATGGATTAGCTTGTCCCCACGGCCACCCCTTGCCGGCCGGTCAGGCTCCGCACGACCAGCATCGCGCGCCGATTGTTGACTACCGCTGTCGGGTGTGTGGAGCGGTGTTCAACTTATTTACCGGCACGATGTGGGCCAAAACTCGCTTGACGTGTGACAAGATCGTTCTGATTCTGCAAGGAATTGCTCAAGGGAAACCGACTCTCCAACTGACCGAGGAGCTGGACCTCGACTATTCTTGGCTCCTGGAACGGCGCCATCGGATTCAAGCCCAAGCGCAAGCCGCTTTGCCGCGAGCAGCGCCTTTGCCAGATGCCGTGACCGAGGCCGATGAAATGTTCCAAAATGCCGGCGAAAAGGGCGCAAAACACCGCGATCCGGATGATCCCCCACGGCGACGCGCCAACAAGCGGCCGGGTTTAGGGACCATGGCCAACGATCGGCCACCGGTGCTGGGCGTGGTGGGCCGCACCAGCCGTCAACTTCGTCTCACCGTGTGCGCCAACACGCAGCAAACGACCATTCAACCGGCGGTTGAACGGGACACGCTCCCGACAGCGACGGTCAACACCGATGAGAGTGGCGCCTACCACAAGCTTGCTGCCACCGGCCGAGGGCACGCGACCGTGTGTCACTCTCGACGCGAGTGGGCGCGCGATGATGATGGGGACGGTATTCGCGAAGTCCACTGCAATACATCCGAAGGCACGTGGACAGGCCTGCGGAACTTTCTGCGGCCCTTTCGCGGCATCCACAAAAAGTATCTGGCTCAATACACGGCGATTTTTGAATGGGCACATAACCTAAAGCATGTCACATGGGACTACTTGCGAGTGCTCTTGGGGTGTTTCACCCCTAAACCCATATGAGCCTTCATCTACAGCCTGCGCGATGCATTCCCTTCTATACTTTTCTCCACTCTCCGGCTCATCCACACAGGACCGGCCGCCGGTTACGTGATCGGAACGGTGACGTTCGCCAAGGACATCCGCCTGGAAGTGGCTGAAGTAGTGGATTTCGACGCCGGGCATTTGGAGATCGTGCAATATGGCTATGTGGTCCGACAAGGTGAAGAACGACTATATTGGTATGATTCCCAACCCCATCCCGATGATCCCTCGTTAGCCGCCACTGATCCTCACCACAAACACGTTCCTCCCAATATCAAACATCACCGCCTGCCCGCTCCGAGCCTGACCTTTACGCGCCCCAACCTTCCCCTTCTGATCGCCGAGATCGAGCAAAACCTGCTGGCCTCGCATCCCAGCCCCACGTAATGCCTCACGTCGGCCATTCCCGGGCTGCCTGCAACAGGGCCTCCACGTTCTCCGGCGGCGTGCCGGGCGAGACGCCGCCGCCAAAGGAGAGGATCATCCCGCCGCCCGGCGCGCCTTTGTCCAGGCACTCGCGCGCCCAACGGGCCACGTCGGCCGGCGTCCCGCGCACGCCCACGTCCAGCGGCGGCACGTTGCCCATGAGGGCCACCCGGTGTCCCATGCGCGCCTTGACCTCGGCGATGTCCATCTCGTGGCTAAAGTTGAACACGTCGAAACCGGCCTCGGCCAGGCTGGCGGTCAGGTGCAGGCAGGGCGTGTCGTTGTGGTAGACGCGGATCAGGCCGGCGAACTCGTCAAAGATGCGGCGCAGGTGCGGCTGGATCAGCGACTCGTAGTGCCGCCGGGACACCATGCCCACCACGTCGTCCAGGAGCAGGATGCCCTCCGGGGCACGGATCGCCTCCAACTGGGCGTGCAGCCAGCGGATGATAGTGGTGGTCACGGTCTCCAGGATGCGGGCTACCTGGGCCGGGCTGGCGGCGACGCCCATCAACAGCGCGGTCGCGCCCACCAGCCAGGAGGCCACGGTCATCGGCCCCCGCGCAGCGACCATGCGGATGCCCAGCCCCTCGGCGCGCAGCCGCTCATCCAGCACCCGGTAGAGGCGGAGCACCAGGGGCATCAGGCCGTCTTCGTGGGGGTCGGCCGGCCGCGCTTCGGCCCAGAAGGACAGATCGGCGACCACCGGCTCGATGGACGGGGGCCGGTCCGGGTGAAACCGCACCCGCGCGCCAAAGGCCGATGGCTCGGCGGCCATGCCGTACTCCACCCAGAATCCGGGGACGAACACGGCGTCGGGGAACCGCTCCAGCAGGCCCTTGTTGATGGTCAACCACTGCTCTGGGAAGAGGTAGTAGTCGCGCGTGTCTATGCCGGCGTAGCCGGGCAGCCACGGGCTGTCCACGATGAGGGCCACCGGGACCTGCTCCGGCTCACCGCGCCGGACCGCCTGCTTGAATCGTTCCCAGGGGGTGTTCATCAGACGTTCGCTCCATAGACGCCGTATTCGTGCAGCGCCTCGCGCATGGCGATGACGTTGTGGGCCGGGACGTCGGCCTGGATGTTGTGGACTGCGCTGAACACAAAGCCCCCACCTGGGGCCAGCGCCTCGACGTTGCGCCGCACGTCGTCCCGGACCTGCTGCGGCGTGCCCGTGACCAGCACCCCCTGCGTATCCACGCCGCCGCCCCAGAAGACGAGGACATCGCCAAAATCGCGCTTGAGCGCGGCCGGCTCCATGCCCGTCGCGTTGATCTGTACCGGGTTCAAGACCTCCACCCCCACCTCGATGAGATCCGGGATGATGGGCCGGACGTTGCCGCAGGAGTGAAAGAACCGTCTGGCGCGCGGGGCCAACTGCCGGACGCGCTCGAACAGCGCGCGGAGGCGCGGCTTGAGCTGTTCGCGGAACATGCGCGGCGAGATGAGCTGCGAGGTCTGCGTGCCGTAATCGTCAAACTGGGCGACGACGTCCACCACGTCGGCCAGTTGCGGCAGGGCCATCTCCCAGAAGGCCAGCTTGAGCGACAATAGCTGGTCAAAGAGCGCGCCGGCCAGCCGCCGGTCTCTCGCCATCAGGATCAGGCAGCGCTCCATCCCCACGATTCGTTGGGCCATCTCGAACAGGCCGGCGAAGGGGTCTTTGAGCACGACGGCGTGGCCGGCCGCCCGGTAGCCCTCGGCCTGCGCCCGCAGCCCGGCGATGCGCTGCGGGTCGGCCATATCCGGCCAGGGATGCCGGGCGATGTCCTGGGCGGTGAGTTCTGGTCGGTCCAGGGGTGATTGGACGATGCTGTAGTAGAGGCCGGCAGGCCGGGGCCGCCGATGGGTGATGCCCCACTCGTCGTGGTAAATCCAATCATCCCCGACGACCTCCTCGTGCACGTTCCAGTTGTGGCTGTTGAGCGGGAACAGGCCGCGCACGTCCACGCCCAACCGCTCGATCACGTCGTCGTCGGGCAGGGCCAGTTGCTGGATGTAATCGCAGAGCTGGGGTGCGTCACGCTGCGCCCCGGCCGGCGCGGGCGGCAGACCCAGGGCTTGCCGCAGGCGGCGATAGGCGATCACGTGGATGCCGGTGACCTGGGTGCTGCCCAGGTCGAAAGGGACGCGGTCCGGCTCACGGTGATTCAAGGCGGCCAGCAGCCGCTCCCGGGGACGCAGATCAGCCATAGGCGATGCCGGTCAATTGCAGCTCGTCGGCCCGATGACAGGCCACCCAGTGATCGGGTGCGAGTTCCCGCCACGCGGGGGTTTCTGTCTGGCAGACCTCCTGCGCGTAGCGGCAACGAGGATGGAACTTGCAGCCGGACGGGGGGTTGGCCGGGCTGGGCACGTCGCCGGGCAGGATGATCCGCCGGGACACGCGGTCTGGGTCCGTGCGGGGCACGGCCGAGAGCAGGGCCTCTGTGTACGGGTGCAGCGGGTTCTCGTACAGCCCCTCGGCCGGGGCCAGTTCCACGATGCTGCCCAGGTACATCACCGCCACCCGGTCGCTGATGTGCTCCACCACTGAGAGGTCGTGGGCGATGAACAGGTAGGTCAGCCCAAACTCCCGCTGCAGGTCCTCCAGCAGGTTAAGCACCTGGGCCTGGATGGAGACGTCCAGCGCCGAGACCGGCTCGTCGCAGACGATGAGCTTGGGCCGCAGGGCCAGGGCGCGAGCGATGCCGATGCGCTGCCGTTGCCCGCCGCTGAAGGCGTAGGGGTAGCGGTTCATGTGTTGCGCTTTCAGGCCCACGGCTTCCAGCAGCTCGCGGACCTGGGCTTTCAGCTCGGCGCCTTTGGCGAGGCCGTGGATCGCTAACGGCTCGCCCACGATGTCCGTCACGGTCATGCGGGGGTTGAGAGAGGAGAAGGGGTCCTGGAAGATGATCTGTATCTGGCGGCGGAGGGCCTTGATCTCCGACCGGCGCAGCGCAAAGATGTTGACCAGCTCGCCGTTTTGGCGGAACCGGACCTCGCCGGCCGTCGGCTCGTAGGCGCGCAGGATGAGCCGGCCGGTCGTCGTCTTGCCGCAGCCGGACTCTCCCACCAGGCCCAGGGTCTCGCCCTCGCGGATGAAAAAGCTCACCCCGTCCACGGCCCGGACGTGGCCGACCACGCGCCGCAGAAAGCCTTTCTGGATGGGAAAGTACTTTTTCAGGTTGTTGACTTCCAGCAGGACTGGTTTCTGGGCTTCCATATCCTCTCTTCCATCAACCATACAGCGCGCAGCGCACGTGGTGGCCGGGTTCCACCTCGATCAGCGGCATCTCCTGGGCCTGGCAGCCGGCCTCGGTCTGGGGCACCGGGCAGCGGGGCCGGAAGGCGCACCCGGTCGGCACCGAATACGGGTCGGGCACGCTGCCGGGGATGGGCGTCAGCCGGTCCTTCACCCGCCGGCCCAGGTGGGGGATAGAGCGCATAAGGCCCACCGTGTAGGGATGGAGCGGCCGATGAAAGATCGCCCGCACGTCGCCGCTCTCCACGATCTTGCCCATGTACATCACCGCCACCCGGTCCGCCATCTCGGCAATGACCCCCAGGTTATGGGTGATGAGCAGGATCGCCATCCCGTATTTTTCCTGCAGGGCCTTCATCAGCTCCAATATCTGCGCCTGGATGGTCACGTCCAACGCCGTGGTCGGCTCATCGGCGATGAGCAGCGCGGGGTGGCAGGAGAGGGCCATGGCGATCATCGCCCGCTGGCGCATACCGCCGGATAGCTGATGGGGATACTCGTGGAACCGTTGCGCAGGCATGGCGATCCCCACCTGCTCCAACATCTGGATGGCTCGCTCCTGGGCCTGTTCCTTCGTGACCTTCTGGTGCAGCGCCACGGCCTCTGCGATCTGGTCGCCCACGGTGTGCACCGGGGAGAGGGAGGTCAGCGGCTCCTGGAAGATCATGGCGATCTCGTTGCCCCGGATGTGACGGATCAGGTCGCCCTGGGGGTCCACGGCGGCCAGGTCAAGCGACGCGCGGCCGTCACGTTGGTTGTAGAGGATCCGGCCCTGGACGATCTGGCTGGTCTTTTTGGGGAGCAGGCGCAGGATGGACAGGGCGGTCACGCTCTTGCCGCTGCCGGACTCCCCCACCAGGCCCAGGGTCTCGCCGGGCCGGACCTCCAGGGTCACGCCATCCACGGCCCGCACCACCCCGTCCAGGGTGTAAAAATAGGTCTTCAGGTCTTGGACCTGGACGATGTATCGGGATGTGTCTGCTGCGGTCACGTCCATACCTGTTTCTGACTTGGCCTACGCAAGCGGACAGCTTGCGCCACGGCTATTTGGCGATAGTGACCAACTGGACCGTCTCGCCGCCGATCTCGATCACGCGCCCATCCACGCCCAGGGTCTGGATCTGCTCGCTCGCGTCGCTGACTTGGAGCGTTCGCTGGCGGCCTGCCACACCGGCCACCGTGTACCGGCTCGGTGTGGTGGTGGGGTTGGCGATGAGCAGGGCCATTTCGCCGGCATCGTTTTGCCCGGCCAGCATCCAGAGCGCGGTATCCGGCGCAGCCGACACGGCCAACCGTTGCGGGTGCGCGGCCAGTTGCGCCCAGAGCGCAAAGGCCAGCGCGATCCGTTTGGGTTTGCCATTCGCGTAGAACATGCCATAAAACTCCACCGCGTCCATGGCCGGGTCGGACCCGCGATAAAAAGTGGAAACGGCGATCCCATGGTCTTGCATGGCGATCCAGGCTGCCGTCAGGATGGCTGCCCCCTTGCTGCCTGTTCGCAAGGCCAGCGCCTCGGCGCTTTTGTCTCCCAGTTGCCGGATCGAGGTATTCCATTCGGTGACGTGCATCGCCGTGGCCGCAAAGCCGAGGGCGTCCAGCTCACCGCGATAGAACCGGGCCGCCTGGACCCAGTCGTGGGGGTCGTTGGAGTAGAGATGCCACGAAAAGAAATCCAGCGGCGCATCATTTTGTCTCACGTAAACCAGGAAATCATGGAGCCATTTCTTGCCCTGGGGAGCCAAAAACCCGGTTTGCGTCAGCCCAGGTCCCCCGACCAGCAGATCGGGAAAAGCCTGCTTGAGGGCGCGCGCGGTCTCTACGTATAGCTGAAAATACTCCTGGGCGGTGTGCGGCCGGGGCCAGAATTGGAGATTGTCCGGCTCGTTCCAGATTTCCACGTATCGGAAGGGGGTGGGGAACCCATTCCATTGCCCCTGGCGGTAATGGCGGATGACTTGAACGGCCGCGCGTACCCAATTCGCTCGTTCGGAGGCATTGGCCGGCGGCCGGGCGTTGTTCCACGAGTCGCCGAGGCGCAGGTATGGCTCAAAGCCGCCGCCTACGATAGCCTGCCACATCGCATCGCTGGCGCGGAAATCGTAGGATTGCGGATTCGCCGGGTCGCGGGTCCGATCCGGGTACATCACTGCCATGTCCAGCGGGCCGTAAAAATCGTGGGTGCGGATCAGGTTGACGCCGACTTGCTGGTAGGCGCTCGTCAGGTCCGCGTTGTGCGGGTCCTGGCCCGCTGGCGCCGGCCCGACGTTCACGCCGAGCAAGGGGCGGATCGTGGCGCCGGTCACGCCGCCTATCGTGATGGTCACGTCCGGGCGCGCTGGTTCTTCGGTCGGCGCCGGAAAGATCACCGGGACGGTGGCGGTGGCTGGATGCGGCGTATCGGTGGGCCGAGTCGCCACGGTCGCCGGCTGGCAAGCGGCGAGCAACAGAGCCAGGATCGCCACATAGAAATAGGACTTGTGCATACCTTTATCCGTGACCATCCGCATTTTACAGCGTGTACGGGTCCGCCGCATCCCGTAGTCCATCCCCCACAAAGCTAAAGGCCAGGATGACGATGGCGATGGCCAGGGCCGGCGTGAATACCCAGGGATACAAGGCGATGGACTGGAGGTTCTGGACCTCTTTCAGGAGCACACCCCAACTGGTGAGGGGCGGCCGCAGGCCCAGCCCCAGGAAGCTCAAGGCCGTCTCGGCCAGGATCATGGCTGGCATCGCCAGCGTGGCCACCACGATGATGTGGCTGAAGGTGGCCGGGATGAGGTGGCGGAAGATGATCCGCGCGTCGCTGGCCCCGGCCAGCTTGGCCGCCAGCACAAACTCCTCGCCCCGCAGCGCCAGCACCTTGCCCCGCAACTGCCGCGCCAGCCACGTCCAGCCGATGACCGAGAGAATGAGGGTCACGGCAAAATAGGTCTGCTCCTGGGGCCAATGGGGCGGCACCGCCGCCGACAGGGCCATCCACAGCGGGATAGCCGGGAAAGACCGGACCAACTCGATGAGCCGCTGGATGATCTCGTCCACCCAACCGCCGTAGTAACCGGAGACCACGCCCAGGATCGTGCCAAAGACCAGGCTCAGGAACGTGCCGGTCAGCCCGATGGTCAGCGAGATCTGGCTGCCGTACAGGATGCGCGAGAACATATCGCGGCCCTGGCGGTCTGTCCCCAGGAGGGAGACGATCCCGCCGGGGGCCTGGAACAGGTGCACGTTGGTCTCGAACAGCCCCAAGAGCTTGTATGGCTCGCCGGGGGCCAAGAACTGTAGGGGGATCTTTTGCGTCGGGTCCGCTGCGTAGGTCATCCGCAGATTCTGGTCAATTTCCAGGTGGACGCCGTAGACGTAAGGCCAGAGGCGACCCTCGTCGAAAAAGTGGATCGGCTGCGGGGGCATGTGGAGGTACTCCACGAAGCGCTGGTCCAGGGTATACGGCGCCAGGAACGGGGCCAGGAGCGCGCCCAGGTAATAGAGCAGGATGACGATCCCGCCGATGACGGCGACCCGGCTGCGCCGGAACTTGCGCCACATCAGTCGCCATTGCGACGCGGCGTAGATGGCTTCCCGGGCCTGGTCGGTCGCTGGCGCGCCGTCCAGCGCCACGCCGGCCTCCGCCAATGCCTCGTAACACCTGAAGAGTTCCTCGGTCTGCGGGGGTGCGTCTCTCATGTGTACACGATCCTCGGGTCCGCCCAGGCGAGCAAGATGTCGGCCACCAGGTTGGAAACCATCAACAGCAGGCTCATGAAGAGCAGGAAAGTGCCGGCCAGGTACATGTCCTGGCTGAGCAGGGCGCGCAGCAACAGCGGGCCGGTGGTGGGGACCGACATGACGATGCCCACGATGGTGGATTCGGAGATGATCTTGGGCACTTCCATGGCCAGCACGCTGATCACCGGGTTGATCGCCACGCGCACGGCGTATTTGTTGATCACGGTACGTTCTTTCAGCCCTTTGGCTCGTGCCGTGGTGACGAATTGCTGGCCCAGCACGTCCAGCAGGTTGCCGCGCATGATCCGCTGGAGCTGGGCCGTGCTCGCCAGGCCCAGGACCACGGCCGGCGGCCAGAGGTGGTTGAGGTAATCCAGCACCTTCTCCAGGCTCCAGGGGGCGTCGGCCAACCCCTGGGAGATGGTCCCGCCCACCGGGATACGCAACACAATGGTGCCCACGAACATCCAGAGCAGGGCCAGCAAAAAGCCCGGCAGCGATAGCCCCAGGAAGCCCAGGAAGGACAGAAGGTGGTCGCTGATGGCATACTGGTGCGTGGCCGAATAGATGCCGATGGGGATAGCCACGGCGGTCATAAAGAGCAACGACAGCGCACCCAACAGCATGGTATAGGCCATCCGTTCCAGGACGATGGGCAGCACCGGCGCGTTCCATTCCAGGGACCAGCCAAAGTCGCCGGTCGGCCAGCCGGCGACCCAACGCAGGTACTGGATGGGCAGCGGCTGGTCCAGGCCGTAGCGCTCCGCCATGAGCTTGGCGGTCTCTTTATCCTGGCCCCCGCCGCTCTCGGCGATCTCGGCCTGGAGCGTGGTGAAAAAGTCGCCGGGCGGCAACTGGATGATGATGAACGTGACGATGGAGACGATCAGGATCGTGGGGATCATCCCCACGATGCGCCGCAGGATATAAGCGGTCATGCGCGCATCTCCGCGAGCACCCTCCCGCAGGTTTTTGAACCTGCGGGAGGGTAGAACCAGGAGCGCCTCCTACTGTTTGATCCAGAACTGCGGCGGGTCCATGGTGCCGGGGGTAAAGACCAGCCAGTCGGAGGTGTGTTTCTCCATGACGTTGTGGAAGTTGTTCTTGACCACCACCAGGCCGGGCGACATGCCCACCGTGCCGATGGCGAACAAGCCCTCAGTGGCTTTTCGGACGATCTGCTTGGCGATCTCGGTCTGCTTGGCCGGGTCCACGGTGGACTTGTACTGGTCGTACAGGAGTTGCACTTCTCTCAGGTGTGCTGGCGGCTCCTCGCCGTCCTTGCCGCCGCTCTTGTACCAGATGCCGAAGGACGGACCCATCCACGATCGCTCATCAAAGGGGAACTGATAGATGGGGTCCACCATGGGCACCAGGCCCCGGTCCGTCTCCCAGGTGGCGATCATGACCTCGTTGCCGCACGCCTTGGGCCAGTAGATGTCCCGCGACATGGTCTTCAGCTCGGTCTTGAGGCCCAGCTTGTTCCAGTTCTCCACCACCAGTTCCAGAGTGTCCATGCTGCCGCCGGAGACCGAATCCGTTGCCTCCACGATCAGCTCCACCCGCGTGCCATCGGGGAAGGTGTAAAAGCCGTCCGCGCCTTTCTTCAGGCCGACCTCCTCCAATAGCTTGGCCGCCTGGGCCTGGTCGAACTGGGCGTAGTAGGTCTCGATGTCGGCCTGGAACAGTGGTGAGTCGCGCACCACGCTGATGGTGCGGGGGATGCCCTGGCCCAGGAAGGCGACCTTGTTGATGGTGTCGCGGTCAATCGCCAGCGATAGGGCCTGGCGGAACTTGAGGTTCTGCATCAACTCCCGATACTTGGGGTCCTTGTAGCTCTGGTTCGGGAAGAGGGTGATGTTAGAAGCGTTCGCCGTGCTCCACAGGAGGGTGTGGTAATTGCCCTTGGCCGCGTTCTCCTGGTAGACGGTGTATTTGGCAAAGTCAATGCGGCGGTGCTGCATGTCCAGCTCGCCAGCAATGGCCTTCAGGTTGATCGCCTCGTTGTTCTCCACCAGGGCAAAGTGAATGCGGTCAATATAGGGCAACTGCTTGCCCTCCGGGTCCACCTTCCAATAGTAGGGGTTGCGCTCGGCGACCATCTCGGTGGCTCCAGCCTCCCACTTGACCACCTTCCAGGCGTACATGACCGGCAGGTCGGGGTTAAAGTTGAACGCCTTGTCCTCGAAGGTCTTGTAGTCCACGCTCTTGTTGTACTTGGGGTGGAACTGCGTCAGGTAGTGCTTGGGGGCAAAGAAGCCAAACCGCTCAAAGCCCAAAGGCCACTGGCAGCCGTGGAAGGCCAGGCCCACGGTCTCGGCCAGGCCGTTGGGCGCGTCGAACTTGAGCTTGATGGTGAGGTCGTCAATCTTTTCCAGCGTCATCGGCTTGCCGTTGACGATCCACTCGCCATGCACGGCCTGGGTGATGTTCTTATCGTTCTCGATGTCCTCCCACCAGAAGATGATGTCATCCACGGTGAAGGGTGCGCCGTCAGACCACTTGAGGCCCTTGCGGAAGTAGAGGGTCAGCTCCTTGCCATCGGCCGACCACTTCCACTCTTTGGCCAGGCCGGGCTGGACGGGGTCCTTGGGGTCGCGGGGCCAACGCAGCACGGACTCGTAGATGAGCCGGCCCAGGGCGTGAAAGTCCTTGACGCCCAGGAAGGCCCGGTGCCAGGTGCCCCCGTACTGGCCGATCTTGTCCACCGGCGGGACCACCAGCGGCTCATCGGAGACGCGCTGGTCCACCGGCGGGAGCTTGCCGGCCTTCACCAGCTCCGCCAGCATGGGCGCTTCCTGGTACTTGGCGGCAGGAGGTGACGTGGGCACCGGCGACTTGGCCGGCGGCTGGGTCGGCGGGACCGTGGTCGGAACGGGCGTTGGCGCGGGTTGCTGGGGGCACTGGGCCGCGCCCAACAACAGCGATAGCACCACCACGCAGCCAATGGCTGCTCTCAGAACATTGGAACGAGACATGTCGTGGCTCCTCCTTTTGTTTGCTTCTACAATGAGATCAGGCATCGTGCGTCATTCGTCATGCGTCAACCGCATACATAGCATCGTGTCTGACGTCTGACGTTTGACGCTTCACGGTTCACGTTTCCCGTTTCGTGCATCACCTCCTCCCTGAACAGGCTCGCCGGGCCACGCACTCTAGGGCGCGCTGGCGCGCACGACGAGCGTCGGGCGCAACACGATCTCCTGGCATTCCTCGGTACAACCGTTGATGCGGTCCAATAGCAAACGCATGGCCTGACTGCCCAGTTCGTGGCGGGGCACGCGGCAGGTGGTCAAGGGCGGAGTCACCAGGGCCGCCAGGGGGATGTCGTCAAAGCCAACAATCGCCAGGTCGGTGGGGACAGCGCGCCCCAGTTCGGCGCAGGCCTGCAATGCCCCCACGGCCACCAGATCGTTGTAGCAAAAGAGGGCGGTCAATTCGGGGTGGTCCAGGAGCAATTGGCGGGTTGCGGTCAGGCCCCCGGCGACCATGGGCGAACAATGGCGGACCCAGGCTGGGGTATCCGGCAAGCCGGCCGCCGCCAGGGCGGCCCGGTAGCCTTTGGCCCGCTGCTGACCACTGTGGGAGGCCGGTGGCCCGGCGAGAAAGCCCACTGCCCGATGGCCGGCCTGGAGCAGGTGCTGGACGGCCTCCTGGCCGCCGGCCTCGTCGTCTACCAGCACCCGGCCCACCACGTTGCCCGCCAGCCGCCGGTTGATCAACACCGCGGCCGGATGACGCGCTACGGCCTCCTGTAGCTCATTATCGTCGAGGCGAGAGCTGCAAAGCAAAACGCCGTCCACGCGCTTTTCTTCCAGCGACTCCAGGACGGCGAGTTCGCGCTGTGCGTCTTCCTCCGTATTGCACAGGAAGACGTTGTACCCTTCGGCGTAGGCCACGTGCTCCGCGCTCCGGGCGACCTCAGCGAAGAAGGGATTGGCCACGTCCGGGATCACCAGGCCCAGCGTGCTGGTGTGCCTGGTGGCCAGGCCACGGGCGATGCCGCTGGGCCGGTAGCCCAGCCGTTCGATGATCTCCAAAACGCGCTGACGGGTGGCCGGGCTGATCTCACCCTTGTCATTGACGACCCGGGAGACGGTCATCAGCGACACGCCGGCTTCGCGAGCCACGTCGGACATCGTCACGCGATCAGGCATGGGGGCGCGCCTTTCTCGGCTCTCGTTAGCGGTCACGTGAGCGCTTACGTGAACGCTAACGGGATTATAACACAAAACCCCCCGCCTGTCAAGATTGACTTTGGGCCGCCGCCACCACGTCGGCCCACGTGCCGCGCCAGGGGCCGGGCTGCTCTTGCTTGAGGGACGTGATGGCCGCCGCCCACCGACACGCCTCCGCCGGCGATGCCGTGAGCCGCTGGCCCAGATACGTGGCGAAGCAAGTATCGCCGCGCCCGGTGCGGCCGGCCAGGGAGCGCGAGGTGAACGGCGCCGTGTGCACGGCACCGTCCGCATAGACCGTAACCCCGGCCGATTGCGTGAGCACGATCTCGCGAGGGCCGTAACCCTGCAACTTGCGCGCGGCGACCACCAGGTCGGTTTCCCCGGTCAGCAGCTCGGCCTCCGCCCGGTCCACCTTGAGATAAGTCACGTGCCGCAACCCCTCGGCCATGTCCGGCCAGGGGCGAAAGACCAGGTCATCGTTCACGCGCACCCGGACAAAGCCCTGCACGTCCAGGGCCACCGGGCCACGCGCCGCCAACGCTTCCAGCAGCGGCAGGTCCACTTCCCCAGCGATGATGGGGACGATGGCGATGATGCGCGCTGGCAGGTCCGGGATGTCAGCCAGGGCGAACGGGCCAGCAAAGCCCAGCGGCCGGCAGACCCGCCGCTCCATGTCCGCCGAATCGTAATAATTGGCGATGCCGGAGGTCTCTGGCGCTGGCGTGGCATAGACCTGCACCCCCTCGGCCCAAAGCTCCTCCAGGAATGGGAAATCCGCCGGGTGCAGGCGCGTCGCCACGGCCACGCGCCGGCCCAGCCGCCGCAGGGCCACGCTGCCATAATAGACCGCGCCGCCGGATACGATGCCGCCGCGCCCGTCCACGTACACCCCGTCCCGGGCAAAGTGGCCGATCATCAGGATGTCTATGTCATTCGTCATACCGTCATTCGTCATTCGTCAATTCGTACATTCGTCTCAGGTATTCGATGGTGCGCCGGGCGGCCGTGTCCGGATCCGGCGCCGGCATGATCTCGGCCGAGAGCCAACCGTCGTAGCCGATCTCGCGCAGCGTGCGGATCACGCTGGCGAAATCCACGTGCCCGGCCCCCGGGTGCCAGCGGTTCGAGTCGGCCACGTGGACGTGATAAAGGCGGTCGGCGGCGGCCCGGATGCCCTCCTCGATGACCGGCTCTTCGATGTTCATGTGGAAGGTGTCCAGCAGCAGGCCCAGGTTATCGGCCCCCACCCGTTCGATGAGATCGAGGCCCTCGCGCACGTTGTTGATGAGCGTGGTCTCGTAGCGGTTGATGGGTTCCAGGCAGATGCGCACGTCCTGCGCGCGGGCGGCGGCGCACGCGCGCCGCAAGGCGTCTACCAGCCAGGTCATGGCCTGCTGGGGCGACACGCCGGGCCGGACGATGCCCCGCAGCAGCCCGACGATGATCAAAGCGTTCGCCTGAGCCGCCAGAGGCACGTGCGCGATGGTGCGCTGGATGGCGGCCTGGCGCACGGCCGGGTCCGGGTCGGTAAACGACAGCCCTTCCTCACCCCAGGCCTGGCCGGTCCCGATGGCCGGCACGGACAGGCCGTAACGGGTCACGGTCTCCAGGAGCGCGCTCCCATCCACGAGCCGGGGATCGCGGATGGCCAGCTCCACGCCGTCGTAGCCCCAGGCGGCGATCTTGGCGACGTGGGCCGCGAAATCGCCCTGGAAGGCGACGGCATTGAACCGGGCGGCCTGGGTAGAGAGGACGATGCTGAGTTTCATGCTGCCTTTCCTCTGAATGCCCCGCTCTGGGCCTGGTGGGTTCGTTCGTCCCCGGCCTCCACCCGCATGAGTGATGTTATCGTCGGGGTTCCCGGACCCAGGCCAGGCTCGCCGCGCTCAGGACAAAGAGCAAGGCATAGCTGGCAAAGATAGCGAAATAGCCCAGCCCGGGCAGATAGTAGTTCAACGCATCCGCCAGCGGCCCGCCGAGGCCCCTGCCGATCATGCCGGCCCCGGCGCCAGCCAGGTTGGACACGCCGAGGTAACGCCCGGCCTCGGCTGCCGGCACCAGGTCGGTCCCCAAGGCCCAGTTGCTGGTCACGAACAACCCGACCCCCAGCCCCACAATGCTCCCGGCTACATAGAGGATCTCCACCTGAGGCAGCCAGATCGTCGCCAGGACCAGGCTACCCCCACCAGCGGCCACCAGCCCGCTCCAGGCCGTCACCCGCCGCTTCCCCAGGCGATCCGAGAGCCAGCCGCTGGCCAACGCCGCCAGCAAGATAAATACGCCGATGATGACGATCAGGTTGCCATTCAAGGTGGCGGCTTCTTCGGCCGTGATGTGGAAGGTGTGCATCAGGAAGAACGGCAGGAAACCCTGAAAAGAGGTGCCGGCCGCCAGGAACAACAGACGGTTAACCACCCACCAGGTGAAAGAAGACTGGCACCGGGCATCCTGGCCCAGGGTCGCGTATGCACCGGACCAGACGCCAGCCACCACGGCCACAACCATCGCCGTCACCCCGCCTACACCGATGGCGAGCATCTGGGCCGACCGGTCCCCCAGCAGGGGCCAGGCCACCAGGCCCGCCAGCCCGCCGACCAGACCACCCCCCACCAGCCCGATCCCGGCGCCCAAGATGATCCCGGCCAACATGCCCAATACCCGCAACATGGGGCCAACGAACGGCGTGGTGGGCTTTTCCTGTAACGGTTCCTCCTTGACCAACACCACCGTGAGTAGCATCGTCGCCAGCAACACCGCCCCGGTGACCACCACCGCCCAGCCCAGTTGGCCCAGGCCGACCAGTTGGGCGATGGTCGCGCCTACCAGGATGATCGGGATAAGCTCAAACAGCGCTTTGATGGCGGAGGAGCGGCCCCGGTATTCCTCCGGCACCAGGTCGGGGATGAGACCCTGGAGCGGGCCGTGGGAGATGTTCGCGGAGAACTGGATCAGCAACACAGCCACGAGCAACATCCAAAAGTTCCCGGCCAGGGCGAGGACGGCCAAAAAGAGCAGGTCGAGCCAGGTCCCCACAAAGATGAACGGCCGACGACGCCCAAAGCGCGAGGTGGATCGGTCGCTCAGCAGCCCGGTGGCCGGTTGCACCAGCATGGCGATGATCAGGCCCGCCGTGCTGATAAAACCCAGCGCGGTGTTTCGTTCCCCCGGCGAGACGAACAGAGCCACCAGGTAGGGCGTAAAGACCGACCCTACCGCCGTGTTGCGGATGTTCAGCCCCAGCCAATAGACATTGATGCCGATATGGTCATACCAGGTTAGTCGTCTCATAGCCCCCTCCCTCGTAAATAACCGTGGGGCACGCTTCGCGTGTTAGTTTGCCTGCGCCCGGCGGTTCCCACCCTCACCCCGGCCCTCTCCCTACGAGGGAGAGGGAGGTCTTCCCGGCCTATTTTCGTGGCCACGGGGTGCGCCGGGGCGCGTGAAGGTCTCCCTCGAAAATAACCCCTCCCCCGGTCCCTCCCCGGTGCGGTTCCCACCCTCACCCCGGCCCTCTCCCTGGTAGGGCGAGGGGGAGCCACCCTCACCTCGGCCACCTGCACCCGTCAGGGTGTCTCCCTGGTAGGGAGAGGGGGAGCCACCCTCACCCCGGCCACCTGCACCCGTCAGGGT
>FWPV01003697.1_pt1 | contig 34148 bp, 28 predicted proteins | sample 2228371 | NCBI WGS metagenome assembly FWPV01 (sample SAMEA103939776, study PRJEB20133) | metagenome
TTATTTTGTAAATATCTAAACATAGTTGATAAGACCTTTGCCAAACTTTTAAGTCTTTGTAATTCTTAAGCATTTCCCTCGAATCCTTGACCCCTTGAATCCTCATGATCTTACCAACTTTTTTGGAGATGATCCATAAATTATTAATTATTTACATTCGAAATATACCACTTATATGTCTTTTTAATACCTTCCTCAAGACTCGTTTTAGCCATCCAACCAATGGAATGTAATTTCGCTACATCTAAAAGTTTTCTTGGCGTTCCGTCAGGCTTTGTTTTATCCCACAAAATGCCACCTTTATATCCTGTAATCTTTTTAACAAGCTCGGCAAGTTCTTTTATGGTAATGTCTTGCCCCGTTCCTATATTGATAATTTCGCTTTCGTTATAATTTTGCATAAGAAATATACAAGCATCAGCAAGATCATCAATAAATAAAAATTCCCTATAAACCTCACCCGTTCCCCAAAGTTTAACATATTCAGAAGTAATTCCAAGCTTATCGAGAATAACGCTAAGTTCAAGATTTGGATCAATCGAGAAACCGATTGGATATCTATTTAAATCTCTCTTAATATCCTCTAACTTTTCTTCTTGTAAAAGTCGTGCAATATGAAACTTCCTTATAAGGGCGGGTAGAACATGAGCTGTTTCGAGGTTAAAATTGTCTTTAGGTCCATAGAGATTTGTGGGCATCACAGAGATAAAGTTAGTGCCGTACTGTTTATTATAGGATTGGCATAATTTAATCCCTGCAATCTTTGCAATCGCATATGGTTCATTTGTCGGTTCCAGAAGTCCTGTTAGTAAATACTCTTCTTTCATTGGTTGAGGAGAAAATTTGGGATAGATACATGAACTGCCAAGAAAAAGAAGCTTTTTAACTCTATAACGATATGATGCATGTATTACATTGGTCTCTATCATTAAATTATCATATATAAATTCAGCAGGATATGTATTGTTTGCTAATATCCCACCAACTTTAGCGGCAGCGAGAAAGATATATTCAGGTTGTTGTTTTTTGAAAAAATTCTCTACCAAATTTTGTTTTCGAAGATCGAGCTGTTTGCTACTCCGAAAGATTAAATTTTTATATCCCTCCCTCTTTAATCTTCTTAATATGGCGGAACCAACAAGGCCTCGATGCCCGGCAATAAAGATTTTTGAGGATTTATTCATTGTATCTGAAGGTTTTAAATCCTTTCTTTTTGCATAGTTGATCTCTCTCTGCTTCCTTAAGATCTTCCCTCACCATTTCGGTGACCAGTTCCTTAAAGGTTACCTTTGGTGTCCACCCAAGTTTTTTCTTAGCTTTTGCAGGATCTCCTATGAGTGAATCAACCTCGGTAGGTCGAAAATATCGTTTATCTACCTCTACAAGGACTCTGCCGGTATCACTGTCAATTCCTTTTTCAGAGATACCCTTGCCCTTCCATTCTATATGAATACCTACTTCCTTAAACGCAACCTCAACAAATTCTCTTACAGAATGCTGTTCTCCGGTAGCAATAACATAATCATCGGGTTCATTTTGTTGAAGTATAAGCCACTGGGCTACTACATAGTCCTTTGCATGTCCCCAGTCACGCCTTGCATTTAAATTACCAAGATAAAGTTTTTCCTGTAAGCCAAGTTTAATGCGTGCGACTGCACGTGTTATCTTGCGAGTTACAAATGTCTCACCACGGATAGGTGATTCATGATTAAACAGTATTCCATTACATGCAAAAAATTTGTAAGCTTCACGATAATTAACAGTAATCCAGTAAGAATAAAGTTTCGCAACGGCATAAGGACTTCGTGGATAAAAAGGCGTTGTTTCCTTCTGTGGGGTTTCCTGTGCCATACCATATAGCTCTGAAGTAGATGCCTGATAAAAACGAGTCTTTTTGCCAAGTCCTAAAATACGTATAGCTTCCAGTAGCCTAAGCGTGCCAAGGGCATCTGCATTTGCAGTATATTCTGGTGTTTCGAAGGAAACCATTACATGACTTTGAGCGGCAAGGTTATAAATTTCATCAGGCTGAACCTCTTGTATTATCCGGATTAAATTTGTAGCATCGGTGAGGTCTCCATAATGAAGAAAAAATTTTACACCCTTTTCATGCGGATCTTTGTATAGATGGTCAATTCTATCGGTATTGAATAAGGAAGCCCTTCGTTTTATTCCATGAACAACATAACCCTTCTTGAGTAAAAATTCTGCTAAATATGCTCCATCCTGGCCAGTAATGCCTGTTATTAATGCTGTTTTCATTTTGTTATCTTTATATCTAATCCTTTTTTGTAATCTTCTATAAAAACAATAATTTCTGGAATGAAGCGTTCAATATCAACGTGTAATCTTGAAATAACCATCTTTAACAGCCTCGATAAAATCCTTCTCTGATTCAGCCTTTTTAAAATAAAGGTCAGAAGCCATCTTCATCACCTTTTCTTCATACTCGTCAATAAAAGATTCATCATTACAATAAATAAGTTCACCACGAATTGCTTCATATTGAAAGAACGAGTCAGTTTCCTGGAGAGATACCAGATCTATATTAAAAGGGTCAAATGGAATAGAAAGTTCAGCATTAAGTTCACCATAGATATCAAAAACATCCCTCGGCAACCGCTCAAACACGATTCCGAAATCAAGGTCTACTTCTTTTTCAATATGTGGAATAGCGTTATTCAGGAAGACAAAGCCAGCATCCTTTTGAGAGCCAAAAAGATACACGGCTTTAACCCTCTTTCCCATCAACAATTTTGCTAAAATCTCTCTTTTCATAACTATGATTATATCAAACGCTCTTCATAAAGGAAAAGGTGGGTAGGGAATCTCAGAGTTGCACCATGCTTTCGTGAAACCGCTTCTTTATCTTTTTATCCGGCCACACTTTGAATGCCTTTGAAGTCTATAAAAGAGACAATTTTACAGTGCAGTTTCTCAAAATTTTCACTGCTACTTTTATTTATATCATCATCGCAGGTGACAAAATAATCAACAAGACCTCTTTAGCAAGTTTAAAGATAATGTAAAAAGCAAAAGCTTCAAAGAATGTTTTTGGCTGCGAAGCTAAATCCTCAAAAGGTCTGTTGTAAACGCAATTATCAAGATAGACTTTCATATAGACATCTTTTTCCCTTCCAGAGCGACTCGATAAGCTTAAATGTTGTCTAGAGCTTTTATTTCAAAAATTTGCACCTCACCTGCACGTCGTAAGTGCAGGTAAGTACACTGATCGTCATCTTCGATTTTTATCGGCTCTTTATACTCAAGCCTTTCTATTTGAAACATCGATCAGTGCCTTCTCAAATATCTTTATCACCTTATTAATCTCGTGATATTCTGAGATATACTCCCTTGCCTTGATACTTAAAGACTTTCTCATCTCTAAATTATCTATCAGACATTTTATATTTTCGAAAAATTCTTTCGGCGTATCTGATATCAAAAAATGTTCTCCTCCTGAGGCATTAAGCCCCTCTGCCCCTTTAGATGTAGTAATTATTGGGATACCATAAGACATTGCCTCGATTATTTTTACATTGACACCACTACCTAATCTTATAGGTGCAATAAAGATATCCGTATCCAGCCATACCTTTGAAATGTCTTTAACAAAACCCCTTATAAAAATATCCCTGTTATTGTTGAGCTTATAGATTTCTCTACTCATAAAGCTTCCTACAACAATAAGCCTTATATTCTTTAGGCTCTCTCTCAAAAGGGGCATAACCTCCTTTATAAACCACATTATGGCGTCTTTGTTTGGCTCCCAATACATAGAACCAACAAATACCAAATTGTATATGTCTTTTTTACAAGGTATATTAATCTTTTCAGGTATTTCGATAATCCAAGGTATTGGTAAAATAGATGTCTTCCCGCTCATTCTTTTAAGAATATCGGCATCTCTGTCCGAGCAGGTTATGCATAAATCAAACTTACTCAAAGCTACCGATTCGAATTTTCTTGCTAAATCTATTTCTCTGCTACCAAATACATAAAGCCATATATTTCTTAGTATTTCACCCTTAAACAATTTTAGAGGATATTTCCTATAATACGAAACCAATTGTTCAACAATCTCGTGTTCTACATTGTGTTCGTAAATAACACTTGGGATATTATTTGTAGCCCTCTTATACTGAGCAACGCCCAACCCTTCATAAATGGTTATGTCTATATCTTTATTTTTCAAAATAGATTTTATCTTCTCTTCGAAACCAGACAAGTATGGAAATATCTCAAGAATTAAACTCTTTCTAAAAAGGTATTTTAATTTACTAAGGTCGATCCTTGACCTCATTACTTCAAGCCCTGTTACATATCTTTTCATGTCCTCTACGTCTCTTCCTGATAAGTCGCCATCAACGATTGAAATAAGGTAAACATTATGTCCTATTTTCTTTAAATTTTTAATCCTGAGGAATGTTTGAAGTCTGCCACCAGAGATAGGAGGATACGGCAGATAAGGAGTTATAAAAAGGATATTCATTTTTTAGTGAGATTTATTAAATCAGCTTTTTCGAAAAGATATAATCTTATCACGTGCCACCCGTAAATAGAGCCGTTTCCATCAAAAATTTTTTTATCTCTAATGGAGTAGGACATACTTTTAAAATGTTGTTCGAAATCCAGATAGTCTTTATCACAGGAGATTATTAGCCAAAATTTTTTATATTTTTTTATTTCGTCGTCGAGCTTTTCTTTTTCTTCGTCATCAAGTTTTTTTGATTTCATTTTAACAGGTAATTTGTATAAATCATACCTTTTTGAGTAATAATTAATCACTGAGTTTAAAGTATAATGCGGGACACATAAGATAATATCACCGCTTTGGGCGTTCATTTCCACATACTTAACAGAATCCCTCCACTGTTGTTTATTTATTTCAACATAGTATTTATACAAATTGCACATTGAAAAAATTATTATTGAAAATATAAAAAAAGCTTTGACATATTTAATTTTTATCTTTTCTATTGCTAATGCGATTAAGATGTAAAATGCTACTGATGCTGAAATTGTATATCTTATTTGGTATATCGGTGCTAATATTTGGGAGACTAAAAACGGGACAGCGACAGGTACTAATAACCAACTGATTAACAAAAGCATTTTATGGCCTTCTCTAAAGTCAGAAGTATACCCATTTACTTCTTTATATAAAACAGGTTTATATAGAACAGGAATGTTTGAAATCTTAGATTTAATCAAAAAGAAAATAGAGACAATTAAAATTAAAAGGAATGTAAATAATAAATTTTTCGAACCAGCATAGTTTAAAAAGGTTTTATAAATGATCTTTATGTCAGGCTGAGAAATCCAGTATCCGCTTTGTATTGAAATTACCTGGAATGTGAGGATAAACAACCAAGGGACGTATAGAAGTGCAATGATACCCTGTAATGATATCCACTTTCGAAAGTCGAGTTTTAAAGAATTTTTACTAATTATGTACGTGGTAATTAAAAAAATATTTTGTGCCAAGATGATGAGAAGACCGTAACTATGTGTATATATCAATAAAATACTTGATATGATGTACCCCGCCCTGTGAATTTTTTCTTTCTCTTTATCTTCAATAAGTTTAATAAGAGTGTACATAGAAATAATTGAAAGAAGAACCATAAGTGAATAACCTCTTGCTTCTTGAGAATATTGAACATGAAAAACCGAAAAACACAATATTAGTGTGCTAATTAAACCGGTGGTTCTATTAAATATTGCACTACCCAATTTATAAATCATAAATATCGAACATAAACCAAAGATTACAGAGGGGAATCTTACCGAAAATTCCGAATCACCGAATATTAACAGCCAATATTTAAGAATAAAGAAATATAGAGGTGGATGGACATTTGTAATAAGTTCGAGAACGATTTCTATAAGATTTAATTTAGATCTTCTAATAGAAGTTCCTTCATCGAGCCAGAGACTTTCGCCTGATAGATTATAGACTCTGAGTAAAAGGGCAGACAGGAGTAAAAGTAGCAATAATATAGTAGGGCAATCAATTTTTGTCTTGAAATTTTGTATTTTGCTCATTTTTTAAATCTACAAGTTTTAGGCCGTATTTTAATTATTGACTTACTGAATTTTCTAGATTTGCCAGAAAAATTTCAATAATTATAATTCTGTTCACTAAAAATAGTATATTAATTCTGTAATCTGAGAAACGGAAGGCTTTCTAATTTTTGAATACTTTTAGGTTATAATATTGATTTATTAACCCAAAAATGCATTATTTAGCCTAACTCCTGATTTCTGGATGTGATAAACGTAAGGTATGTTCCACTGTTTAGCAGAAATATTCGAGATTATAAGATATAAGGAACTTTTGAGAAATCTCGTTTCAAGGGATATCAAGAAAAGATATAAGCGATCAACTCTCGGTTTCCTGTGGGTAATATTAGACCCACTATTAATGATGTTAATTTTTTATATTATCTTTGCGAGTATTTTTAGGAGGTCAATTGAAAATTATACTGCATATGTTATGTCAGGAATTATTATGTGGCAACTTTTTTCACAGGGTACGAAAGTTTCTTCTACCGCATTTATTAATAATAGAAATCTAATCAACAAGATTTATTTGCCAAAGTCAATATTTCCTATTTCCATCGTGGCATCATCTCTTGCCCATTTTGTTTTCTCGTTGATTCCTCTTTTTTTGATTATAGTCTCTTCAGGTGCTCAACCAAATAATAAGATTGTGTTTCTTCCGATTGTGATTGCTCTAATATTCATATTTTCCATTGGTATTTCCCTGACAATTTCAACACTTACGGTTTTTTTTCACGATGTAGTATATATTTATGACGTCCTATTGATGGGATGGATGTATTTCTCCGCAATATTCTACCCGATTTCGATAATTCCTGAAAAATTCAGGATATTTATGTCATTAAATCCCATGTATCACTATATAAGTCTTTTCAGAGCATGTATTTATGATGTTTCGATTTCATTGGCCGATCATTTGTTGATAGGGGTTGCTTTTGCATTGATTTCTTTTGCAATTGGATGGTCAATTTATCACAAATATAAAGACAAAATTATATTTTATCTTTAGTCATTATATCTATGGTCGAACTCCAGAATATATCAGTAAAATATAGGCTAATAACCGAGCGAAAAAGATCTTTTCAAGCTCATATCATAAATTATCTTAAAGGAAAACGCATTAAGGCTCAAATACTTTGGGCATTAAAGGATATTTCGATAAGGATAAACAAAGGCGACTCACTGGGTATAATCGGCCATAACGGCGCAGGAAAAAGCACGCTATTAAAAGTGGTTTCTGGGGTTATAAAGCCTGCTGAAGGAAATTTTTTTGTTCAAGGCAAAATAGCACCTTTGATAGAACTTGGCGCAGGTTTTGATCATGAACTGACAGGAAGGGAAAATATATACCTCAATGCTGCACTTCTCGGTTTTTCGAGAAAGGAAATAGATTATAAATATGAACGCATTGTGGATTTTTCTGAATTAAGAGAATTCATAAATACTCCTCTAAAGCACTATTCTTCCGGTATGATTGCACGTTTGGGATTTTCTATTGCTACAGAGGTAGAACCTGATATTTTGATTGTCGATGAGGTGCTTTCAGTTGGTGATGCTCGATTTAGAAAGAAAAGCAAAGAGAGGATCCTGGAGTTCAAAAGGAAGGGGATCACCATCCTTTTTGTTTCTCACAATATGGAAGAGATTAGCATGATTTGCAATAAAGTCCTCTGGCTCAATCAAGGAACGATTAGGATGATAGGCGAGCCTGAAAAGGTTATTCGGGAATATGAGTTATTTCAATAAAATGAATTGCTTAAAAAAGTGTTTATACATTTAAGAGCATATCAAAAAGCGACTTCCATTGTAATGATACCTTTTCTATTGTGAGATTCTCTTTAACCTTATTGTAAGCATTTTGAACAATTTTATCACGGTATGTGTGGTCTTCTAAAGTCCTTGTTATAGCCTTAATAGCTTCTTTTATGTTTCCTAATCTATAAAGTGACCCACAATCACCGTCTTCAAGAATTTCTTTAAAAGCATCTATATTAGAAGCTACCACAGGACAACGACAAGCCATGCTTTCTATTACAGTAGTACAGAAAGCTTCCCCTTTCGAGGTTGACAAGAAACAACCGCCGCTAATTCTTAACATAGTATAGAACTTTTGGATTTTGCGGTGATCTATAAAGGGTAACCACACGAAATTTACCCTGCCCTTAAATTTTCTTATCTCAGCAGATACAAAATTAATATTATCTTTCGGAGGACTTCCGACAATATAAAATTCGATGTCATTTCTTGAAGTAAAAGCTGAAGCTATATTAAAAAGTTCTGTAGGGTTTTTTATTTTGTCGAATCTTCCGATCCATCCAATAATCTTTCTCGTGAAAGTGTAAGAAGAATTTTCTATCAATTCCAGAAAATTATTTTCTACCGGATTAGGAATTACGTGGATAGGGATGTTCTTAAATCTATTTTTTAACTCCTTCCGTATTAAACTTTCAAAGGTTTTAGAAGGTGTCACTATACATTGTACGTTTGCAGGGAGATTACCATCCTTTAAATAGCTTCTATGGATAGGATAAGGTGTATGGATTTCACATATTACCTTAACATTTTGAGGAATCTTTTCAAGAATTTCATGGACCTCTGGACAATCGATCGAAGAGATTACATCATAGTGATTATTGTTTAGTATAGTCTCTATTTCATTGAGGTTTTGAGGATTATATAAGTTTATATCAATATCTTCAAAAATATATGTTCCGCCCATATTTTTTATAAATAAAAAATCAGACTTAATTCCGAGGTCCATAAGACCTGCGAACTTTTTCCTGATTCCAACGGTTACTCCTCCGGTACCACAAAATCTATGAATGAAAAGTACTTTCAAATATCAACTCCTTATAGGTGTTAGGCTTCGACAGGATAATGTTTAACATCTCATGGGCTCTTTCACTCCATTCAGATCGTTTGAGAAAGTCAGAAATTTTTTGTTCATCTATTTTTATGCCAGCGAACAACTCAATCTGTCTTTCGAATTCTTGTTCGGTCTCCGCAATCGACACATAAGGATATTTGGCGATATGATCGCCTACACCTCGAGCTACAACAGGTAATCCGAAATATAGGTACTCATAAACTTTGAGATTGTCACAGGCAATCGAAAGCGGATTTATTTTAAAAGGGATTATTCCTACATCCCAATTTTTGGCATAGGCGTAGAGAAATTCGGGTTTTACAGGAGAAAAATGTCTCACATTCGAAGGTAGAGAAATATCCGAAGGCAGAATGCCGATCAGATAAAAAATCCAATCTCTGCGTTTTTCTGCGATAGAAAGTAAAAATTCCCAATCAAATCGAAATCTTTGAAGATTGCCGAAATATCCGATAGTTATTTTTCCCCTTTCCAATTTTTTTGTATATTCATTGGCAACTTTGCAGGAATAACCATTATGGACGATATATATAGGTTCGTAATCAATAAACTTTTTTTTCAAAAAATTACTTACGGTAATACGATAGTCAGAATTCTTTAATACAAACTCCTCGATTTTATGGTCATACCATGAATGCCAACCGCATTTAAAAAATTCCTCCCAATTGTCTATACAATCGTAAACAGTTATCCAGTTATATGAATTTGCATTAGCCAGTACTTCTACTACAGTGGGAGAAAGTCCTTGAATTAAAAGAATACGAGGCTTATTAATAACTGTAAATTTATCGAATATGAACTTACATAATTTATTATATATAGAAAGATGTATCTGGAGGATATTTTGGTCTACATACTCCAGCAACTCATCACGCAACTTATCCCCATCTTCTTGGTATACAAAGAATATTGTGAATCCCATCTTATTAAATTCTTTAGCTAACCTAACAGAACGATGACTTAATTGGTCAGACCTATTGCAGATTTTATCCCTCATCTTTATATTCGATATAATTATAAAGCTACCTTTTTTATGCTCAGCTCCCTCAATAAATTCTTCTATCATTCTATAATGACTGTTATTTAATTTTATTTCATCATAAGAGATTTTTTTTGATAAAGATTTCTTTTTTAACAAAGGAAATTTTTGGAATAAAGAATTTAATCTCTTCCTCCACGCCGATTCAATACCGAAAATACGCCCATAAATTCGACCAAGTTTCCATGTTTTTGAGGAGTAGATCTCTTTTAACAGTATTTCTTTTTGATAAAGCAAATCATCGAGTTCTTTAATTTTATATTCAAGTTCTTTTATACGTTTTTTTAACTCTTCTTCTACCATTTTTATTAATCAGGCTTTACTGAATTTTGAAATGATTCGAAATAAAAATGACCGGCGCTTTGTATAAGGAGGAAAGAAAATGTTGTCAATTAAAAACACAATTTTTTTGAATAATCTAAAAATCAAGCTTTTCTGTAATTGTTCATATTTCTGTTTATACTCTTCCAACTCGAGCAATTTGTCCTGGTTCACAATAGGTGTAGTAATACTCTTCAATTTTTTGAACATTCGATTATTGAAGATCTTTCGATTAAAATAAAGTCTTCTATTTACACCTTCATTAAGCATTTGCAGTCCTTCTCTAATTTCGTTGTCAGTGGCTTTTCTATTTAGAAATAGTTCGTGAGCAAGATTAATAAAATCCACGTCGGTGAGTGAGGAATCCAGAAGTATTTTATCTATCAACTCGTTAATTAAATGTTTGTTTCGTGATAAATATTTGATAGTCTCTTTTTGTTGGAGTAGGAACAATTTTTTTGTTAAATCTTCGAGAAATTCGGGCTCTGCATCCTCAATAACCTTCTCTGTGTCAGAGGTTCTTTTCCCGATAGTAATTATTTCATTGAAATGTTCTTGAAATTCTTTAATTTTTTCATTTTCTAAAAAAATTGGATTTGCCTCAAGGGGGTCGATGTTAAAATCAATATAACAAAATTGTCTTTTATTTGACTCTTTTAACATCCTGCCTTTTTCTGAAGGTTTTTCTTTAATGATCTTAAGCTTTTCAAAAAATTCATCAGAGGACTCGAAGCGACAAAGATAACAGCGATAAAAATCTATTAAGAAGTCTTCATCTTTTCTATTGAGGTATTCATTATTCGAAAATTTCTCGGGAACTCCATAAATAATATATTTTCTTGACCTTGTTCTTAAAGCCCTCTGATATAAAATATAGGAGGTCATTTCAAGATTCCAATGTTTATTTTTGTGGTCATTAAGCCAGGTTTCACAATATACAGGCCTTTCATCCCCTGAATCCATTAGATTAATACCATCGATGGGATACGGCAACAAATCCTTGCATTTTTCGCCGGTTGCAATTTCTACTATAGTTGGAAAGATATCAACATTAGAAACGAGTTTATCGGTTACCTTACTTTCTATTTCGCGATGAAATAACATAAGAGGTACCCTTATTACATTATCGAATAGGGGACCCGCATGTCCAAAAGATAATTCATCTTCATCATCGTTTCTTCCTTCCCCATGATCAGAACAAAATATAATAAGAGAGTCCTCCATATAACCTGAATCTCTAAGGATAGCGATAAAATCTCTTAACCTGCCACGATCAAATTTTCTTATGCCTTTGATATATAGGGGCATTAAGGTTTCAACACTGGCACCAATTTGATGAACAAAATTTTGCCATACAAAATATTTATCTTTCTCTAAATAAATGTTTTTATTGAACGGAATCGAATATTTATTATAAATCTCTTCCATACTCGATATAAATTGATTGTCATTGTACTTATCGTTTTCAGATGCAAGATATGGAATATGAAGGTCAAAGAAATGGACAAAGAAGAAGTTATTGAAGCCATCTTCTTTTCTTTTTTTAAACAATAACTTTGAAAAAGAGGTGTCATCTAAAATAATCTCGTCAAAACCTCTATTAAGTTCAGGGAGACTGAAAAGATGGATAGTATCTGTAAACATTGTTGTTCTGTATCCATAAACCTTGAGAATCTCCGCAATTGTATATACGTTTTTAGCCAACTTAGTTGAATAAAACATCCTTACGCCATGAGAAGGGGGGTAGAGGCCGGTAAATATGCTCGCATGTGATGAAGTCGTGTATGTATTAGTGCTAAAACAGTTGGTGAAACAGAGACTTTTTTCAGCAAAGGAGTCGATAGTTGGGGTTTCCAAATACTTTAAAACATCGTAATGTATAAGTTCTCTTTTATCAGGCTGATATCCTACACAATCATATCTAAATGTGTCTATTGATATCAAGAAAATATTTTTCATTTTATTTACAGATTTCAAAAATAACCAAGTTGCCTTAATCTATCCATAATTTCTTCTTTATCTAAAGACCTGCCTCCGCGTTCATTGCCTGAATCCTCGTTCTTAAAAGTACAGGGTTTGCATCCTAAACTTGTATATCCTTCGTCATATAAGCAGCAATAAGGAATTTTATTGGTCATTATATAATCCCAAATATCTTTACGAGTAAAGTGAAGGATAGGATTAATTCTTAGATGGTCATCCTGTTTACTAAAGAATTTTTCATTCGCCCGTGCCGGATGTTCATCCCAGCGTATTCCAGTAAATAATGCCTTGATTTTGTAGTCTTTTATAGCTTCCTTTAGCATATCTATTTTTAACAATTTACAACATTCTTCGCGGCTTTTTGCGTTCTTCACGATATTTTCAGCATCATGGTGTTTCAGGCTGATGACATTAAGATTCCATTGTTTTTTGAGCGTAGTTATGAATTCGTAAATCTCTCTAAATTTAACAGATGTGTCAATATTAAATATCTTTAAAGGAATGTTTCCATTATAATAAACCCTTATTAAATGGAGTAAGCATGTTGAGTCCTTTCCACCAGTCCAAGCTACTGCGACATCTTCAATGTCAAATTTCTTCATAGAATCAGAAATTATCTCGAGGCTTTTTTGAATTTTATTTTCAAGACTCTGAAATGCTAAGAATTTAGACTCCATGCTTTCCCCCTTTTATTAACTAAGTTTAAACTATAATATATTGTTTTGATTAAATAATTTTTCTTATTGACATCCTGTCAATAACCACCTTTGCCTGATATTCTATCGCGCTTAGTAATATCACAACTCGCTCTTTACCGCTAAGCCTTTGTTTAAAAATTCCTTTCAGTCCTTTTAGAGGGCCTTCTATAATTTCGACTGTATCACCCTCTTTAGCATCGTCTGATCCCATACGTATATAACCATCTTTTTCATTTGAACGGATGAAATCAATGATTTCCTTACCAACAGGCCAAGGTCGGCCTTCTTTATCACCAACTACTTTTCTTACCCCACGCGTATATCTAATCATCCAGAGGTGAGTGATGGGCTCAAATTTCGCAAACAGATAACAAGGGAATAACGGTTCGATTACTTCACAATATCTCTTTTTTACATATTTTGTGATGCGAAGTTTAGGGACATATGTCTCGATCCCTGCTTCTCTAAGTTTATAAGATACCAGGTCTTCCTTCCGTGCCTTTGTATATATAGCAAACCAATTCATTTTCAGCCTTCCAATAAAATTGGAGCACGTGATACCATGATTTTATTACAAAAAAATTCATTTTAAGATTAAACTTGTTGTTAATATACATCAAATTATAAATTAAATTCCAATTGTCCCTCATTATATTTTAGTTAAACCAAATAATGTGGACATTGCTCAAAAATTCTTTTTACGTAACCGATATCCGTATCCGTAAGAAGGGATTTTTATAGGGGTAACGATTAACTGATAACGAATATGCAGTACATTAAGGTATCAAAAATTTTTTACAATATCGGTTATTCTAACTAATGGCTTTTAACGATAAAGAAGTTAATATAAAATATGGGCATCAATAAATGTTATTTATCTTTATTTTTTCTAAAATGTTAAACCTTATAATTTTTATTTAAAATAAGCCAAAAAATGGGGTAGAAATTTGAATCAATATTTGATAATCATACCTGTTTATAATGAAGAGAAATTTATAGCCCGGGTAATAGATGATACAAAGAAGAGCAATCCTTTTGCAGACATCTTAGTAATCAATGATGGCTCTACGGATAATACAGCCCAGATAGCAAGAAAAATAGGTGTTATGGTATTGGATCTCCCCTTTAACATAGGTTATGGAGGTGCACTGCAGACTGGATTTCGCTTTGCTCAGGAAAATAATTATGAATTTGTAATTACAATGGATGGAGACGGTCAGCATGACCCCTATTCTATAAATAACTTGATAGAAGCAATGAATACTTTTAAAGCGGACGTCGTTATCGGCAATCGCTTTTTAGAAGGTAAATACAGGATGGGAATTATAAGAAGAATAGGGGTAAAGCTATTTTCCTCGATAGCAAAAATATATACAGGGAAAACATTTTCTGACCCAACATCGGGATTTCAGCTTTTGAGTAAGAAAGTTTTTTCGCACCTGTCTAAGGGGGATAATTATCCGCTCGATTATCCTGATGTAGATATAATTATGCTTCTTCATAAGATGAAATTTAATGTTGTGGAGGCGCCAGTAAATATGAGAGAAAACAGGCAAGGCAAATCAATGCATAGTGGTATAAGACCCTTTATATATGTAATACGAATGTTACTTTCTATTGCAATGGTTATATTTAGAAAGGAGGATTAAAATATGGCTTTTACCTTAAGAATTATGATCTTATTAATTGGTCTGTTCATTTTTCTATTTATATTAGAACTGGTAAGGAGAAAGAAATTCAGGGAAGAACTTTCCCTAATCTGGATTGTTATAGGCATTGGTTTGATTTTTGGTTCTTTTGCAGACCGTATAATAGATCCCCTGGCTTCAATGATAGGCATTCATTATCCACCGATGCTTGTATTCCTACTAATATCCTTTTTACTAATCATTACAACACTCTATTTCTCTTTTGTGTTATCTGATTTAAAAAGCAAAATTAAAGAAATGGCTCAGAAGATGGCTTTAATGGAATTTAAAATTGAGAATTTTAGTAAAAAAAAGCCGGAGTAAATTCTATTTAATAATCAAGTTTTTAATTCTTTCGGGTAATTCTTTATCCATCTTTTTCAGTTCAGATAAATAATATTGTGATTTCTCATTGTCACCTTTTATGTAATATGCCCTTGCCTTGCTAAATAAGAAAAGATAATCAGGCATACCGAATTCAAGTGCTTTTTTATAGTAATTATCAGCTTCTATATCTCTATCAAGAACAATAAGAACATTTCCCATTGTTAAGTAAGGTTGATAAAAAGGCGGTGACTTAGAAACAGCTTTTTGCGCATATAAAAAGGCATTTTCTGGATTAGATTTCATAATCAACATAAGATCAGCCATCTCAGAAAGGGCAAGGACATTGTCAGGGTCTAAATATAAAGTCTTCTGGAGATAAGAATAAGCCTGATTTATATCTCTTTTGTTTATTAATGATAATGCCAGCCCATAATATGCAGATGAAAAACTGGGATCTTTCGATATTGCTTTAGAATAGTATTCAATCGATTTGTCTAACAGACCCTGTTTTCTATAAGCATCTCCTAAAAGGGTTAATACAATGGTCTTATCTCGGCCTTTTGCTTTGTTAATTATTTTTTTATATTCCGTAATGGCGTCATCTAATTCATTTTTTAATGATTTATAATGGCCTATGAGAATATTAATTCTATAAGATTCGAACCTTTCATGAAATAAATCTATTAGCTTTTTAGCATCGTCTATTTTACCCTGAAATAAATATAGCATCCCGAGACTGTAAACCGAATCATTAAGAAAACTTAACCTATTTTGGGCATTGCTGAGCTGAACCGCCTGCCTAAAAAAACTCTCCGCTTTATTGAAATCTGAAAGTTTTAGATATGCATTTGCCAAGCCTGTCATAGCTCTAATATTTGATGGGGCTTTATTAAGTGTGTCACTCCATAAAGTTACAGAGTCTTTCCAAACACTGTTTCTTGAAAAAGTTAGTACTCCTAAAAAAAAGCATAAAACAAGTGCAACTGGCCAGACTATTTTTTCTTGTTTCAATTTTATAGATATCGCTAATTGTCCTGTAATTCCTACAAATAAACCAGCAACTGGTAAATAATTTCTGTGCTCAAAATAAAGGTCAGAACCAAGTGCAAGAAAGCTTTCGAGAGAAATAGCTACGAAATACCACAAAATACCAAAGCAGAGCATCGGATAACGTTTTAATTTCCATATCGCAAATGTTATTAAAAAGATTATAAAGATAACAGATAACAATGTTGTGAAGGGCGATATTATGTTATATGACAAAGGATATCCCCACCAGTCAAATACAAGGAATCGAGGTAATGGTAATAATATAATTAATAAATATCTTGAGATTACGCGAAATTCAGTCAAGATGTGTTGTAGAGGCGTCCAATTTACATCCACTGCCATCCAGTCTCTTTTCGGGAGAGGTTGGTTGGGGGTAAAGAAAAACTTTATCATGTCAGTGGCTACCGTGTGCAATTTAAGTAGATAGAATATTAATACAATAATTGCAATACATAAAAGGATAACAACTAAAGACCTTTTAGTCCAGTAGAAGTTTTTAACGGCGGAAATATCAAAGGCCTTTTTGTCTTTTCTTGAGGGAAAAATATATTCATATAGTAATATTAAAGGAACTGCCATTATCGCATTCTCTTTGGAAAATAGCCCTAAAAGAATGCTTAGAGCACTTAGTGAATAGAAAAAGGTTTTATTTATTGTACGATCAGAAACTCTTGCAAATTTATAAGACAAAAGAGCAAGAAGTACAAAGAATGTTGCAAGGGAAGCCATCCGTTGAACAATATAAGCAACGGCATTGATATTTATAGGGTGAAGTCCAAAAATAATACCACTTAGGAAGGCAGCGAAAAAGGCTTGATTTTGAATTGATAAATTCGTCTCATTTTTTTTCTTCAAATGTTTGTAATCTCTTTGTATCTCTAATACAGAAATTACGGTTAAATAGGTAAGAACATAGACAAGTAATGTATTTGCAATGTGTAATAAGATATTAAAGATCCTAAAATTTAGGGGACTAAATTGTCCGATTTTTTGATTTATGATAAAAGTAAAATAGGTAACTTTTCTAAATCCTAAGAAATCATGGATGTCTTTTATGCCAACTGGTTTATTTGCGATAAAATCATCTAATGCCCAAGTTCCATTAAGTGAATTTGAATAGGCAATAAAGATTGATAAAGCCAAAAATAAAATTACAAAAATGTGTTTTTTATTCATTTATACCTTCTTAACCTAATTTTCAAAATATCCAATGCTGTCTGAAATGAATCCCTCAGCGGCCTAACTCTTGAGTCAGGAGAATTAATCCACTTTATAGGTACCTCTTTTATCTTATAACCTAATTTTTTTGCTATATAAAGTATCTCAACATCATAAGCAAATCCGTCTATACATGAAAGTGAGAATGTCTTTTTTGCAACATCTCCTCTAAAGAGTTTAAATCCACACTGTGTGTCTCGAAAATCTTGTAGAATCAAACTCTTTATGAATCTATTGAACATCCTTCCCATAAATTCTCGATACCATGGTTGCCTCACAACAATCTGACTTTCCTCTAAAGCCCTTGACCCGATAGCGATATCCGTTCCACTCTTATAAAAAGTAAGAAGTTTTTCTAACTCCTCGATCGGCGTTGAGAGGTCAGCATCAGATATAAGAACAATATCTCCTGTAGAATTCAAAACACCTTGCCTCAGAGCATATCCTTTACCCCTATTCAGTTGATAAGTTATATATTTAATAGATGTTATTTTTTTACAAGCTTCTAATACAATATCTTCGGTGTTATCAGAACTGCCATCATTCACAACTATTATCTCAAAATCTTCGAAATGATCTCGAAGATAGTCGTCTATTCGACAAAGAGTTGGGCGAATGCGTTTTGATTCATTATATGCCGGGATGATAACGGAGATCTTCACACTTCAAAGTAAATAAGTATGTTCATAAGGTAGTAGCCAATACAATTATTGCTATCTATATAATTTAAGAAAGACCTTTTAATGTTTTCAATTAAAAATGTGTAAAACTTACATGTTTGTTAATTTAACAATGAGTGAAGCAGATGTCAACACACTACCTATATGTAAAGTCTCATACTTGTCCAATGTGGGGACATCAGCAATACAGATTTGGACAGCATTAATAGCGATACTGATACTGAAGTATCTAAGTGTGCGTTCTACAGTTGGATGGTCACTCAGTAATCTTGTGGCATTATTGAGGTTAAACCTTTTTTACATCCAGGGACTTATAGGAATGGATAAATAAGCCAACAGAGGTACCACAATTTAAACCAGATGTAGAACAATTATCGTTGAGCCTTACTTAATTGGACAACATATGAAAACAATAGAGGGTAACCTGATTTTGAAAAAGCAAATTGTCTTGTCCAAGAGCCTTATTTCATGCGTTTGTATTTTATGAATTTAGATTATTTTGGACAGCAATGAAATCGGATATATTATAATCTTTAGATCATGAAATCTGTTTATAATAAAAATAAACTCAATCATACAATTATTATTTTTTTAAAAATTATTTTGCTTTCCTATCTTGCATTAATTGCCTTTCCATACAGATTTTCTCCGGTAACGCCAGGACTTGACCCTTCATGGATTTTTGCTATCAATTATTTTTTTGATAGACACATCATATTTGGAAGGGATGTCGTATGGCCATATGGCCCTCTTGGTTTTCTTGCATATCCTCAAAATGTGGGTTCAAATCTGGATATAGCTACAATATTCCAGCTTTCTCTCTGGATTATATTCTCTGTTCTTATTGCTTATCTTGCCTTTAAGAATTATGTCTCGTTGCTCCGGTTGTTTCTATTTCTGTTACTTTTCTCTGGTGGGCAGGCCCTCTATTATTTTGGTTACATCGGATATGACTATTGCATCTCCTTTTTAATTTTGTTTCTTCTCTCACTGGCCATGTACATGAAGCGATGGCATATTTACTATGTACCTGCGCTTTTCCTTTCTGCTCTCGTTATGTTCATAAAATGCAGTTCACTTTTGGTTGCAGGAGTTTCTGTGATGTTCTTTCTTATAGTAACAGCATTTGTTGAAAGAAAAAAAGCATTGAAGGGAATAGCACTTTCTTTGTGCATCTCTGTATTATCTATAGCCTTTTATATGATTTATTACCCTTCGTTTTCGTCCTTTATTTTATACCTTAGAGGGACCTATGAGTTAATCTCTGGATACAATGTTGCAATGAGTTTATCAGGGAATAAAGTAGAATACTATTTAGCTTTAGCGGCCTTTGCATTTTATTTTCTTTTCATGCTTCTTCTTTTTAAGGCTAAGGAACCTTCGTTCCATCTTTCTATAATGCTTATAGGTCCTTTGTTTGTTGCATTCAAACACGGGTTTGTGAGGCAGGGTACACATACTATGATTTTCTTTTCTAATTTGCTCTTTATGATTGGTCTTATTATTCTTTTTACAAACTTGCGAAAGTTTTTAAAACGGGCTATTTTTTTAATTATTGCATTTGTTATTTTATGGTCTTCAATTTATTTGCAGTATGTAGCGAGTCCTTCTTTTCTTTTGATGGGAGTTACTGGCCTGGTTACTTTCAATAATATTAAGGCAACCTTACATTACAATCAGACCAAAAGCTTTCTTGATGCCGTTGCTCAAGACGCTCTCCAGACAGTTAGATTACCTGAAGATATTTTGAGCAAAATCGGAAAAGAAAAAATCGGTATATTCCCATGGGAAATTTCTTATGTGGCTGCAAACCATCTCAATTATGCGCCATTCCCAGTGATTCAGGCTGACAATGCATATACTTCATATCTCGATTTTCTTAATGCAGATTTTCTGAAAGATAGTGAAAGGGCCCCCATCCTTATCCTTACAGAATGGAAGGCTGTAGACAATCGCCATCCATTAGTTGATGCACCTGCCATGTGGATCTCTATGTTCAAATGGTATGATTCATTTGAGAAAAAAGGCGAGATCCTCCTTTTAAAGAGGAGAGGATTACCACGTTTTACTGAGATGGATTTGATCGAGAAAAAAGTTTACAGAACACAGGAGATCGTTGAACTTCCGCCTATGGACACCCCACTCGTCGCTAAGATTTTTTTGAAACTGAATACCACAGGTAAACTTTCCAAACTCTTTTTTAGAATAGATGAAGTCAGGATGACTCTTTTTATGGAGTCTGGGCGCATAGAAGACTTCAGAGTCGTGCCTGATACACTTAAAGACGGGATACTCCTTAACCTGCTTCCCGTCAATATTAATGGAATAAAAGATTTACTCGATAATCATCGGATAGAGAGGGTCAAGGGCTTTAAGATACATGGAAAAGGCTCGAATTCTTATAAAAGAGAAATAGTGATTGAATTCTACAGAATAGAGGGTTTGTAACTCTACCCATCATTTTACCCTCTTCCTCATTTAGTAATATGACCTACTTCATGTTTGCTAACCTTATTTGTTATCAAGCATTATAGACAATATTTAAGAAGTCACCCCTTGCCTTTGAGCCGTAAAGAATAACACTTTTTATAGGATACGTCGCGGTAAACTTTTTAAGAATACCTTCAAGAGCACATCGCTCATTATAGTTAAGGGGGATTCTATCAATATATAATGCATTATTGAATGCTATAGTAAGTAAAACACATATTTTAGTCAATTGATTTTATGATTTCTGCTTTAAAAGGGAAGTGCTTCAGGTAGAATCTTATCAATCCTTTATAAAACTCTTTTTTTTTCTTTAAACCGAGTGTATTAACAGTGGCCCCGACATGATGAATAACCTTTACAGCAGGACATAAATATATTCTGTAAGCAGTATTTTTATAAACCCTGTAGCACCAATCAACGTCATTAAAAAATATGGGAAATCTTTCGTCGAAAGGTCCAACCATATCCCAGCATTCTCTTTTTATGAGTAAAGCTGACGCCATTGGTTGAGGAACAATACCACCTTTTAAGTGCTCTTTTTCGCTTAATTTCCATCTCTTAAACGGGCCGTGATTGTCCAATCCAAATTTTTCAAATATAAGCGCAAATGGTGTAGGAAATCTTCTGCATGAAATCTGAAAACTTCCGTCAGGATTTATGAGTAAGGGGGCTACTGCGGCTGCATCCTTGTGTTTAATTAAAAAATCGAAAAGTGCATCAATGGTGCTTTCGATAAACTTAGTGTCATCATTTAACAAAAATAAAAGAGTACCTTGAGATTGTTTAATAGCTATATTGACTGATCTTGCATAGCCCCTATTTTTATCATTTTTAATAACAATTACTTCAGGAAATTTTTTTCTTACATATTCAGCCGTATTATCCGATGATGCATCATCCACAACGATTATCTCTGTTTTTAAGTTGGAAGGAAATTTTAAGATAGATTCAAGACATTCTTTTAATAATTCTTTCTGATTATAAGTTGGTATTAAGATGGATACATCCTGCTTTTTCTCAATCATAGAAGTCTCAATTTTTCCCCATTATGAATGTGTAAATCTTTTCCATCTGGGAGTTCCACTCAAGAGAGGATATTGTTTTGAGTGCATTTTCGCGGATAGTTTTCTGGAGATTTATATCGGATATCAAGGATAAAAGTTTTTCGCTGATATATGTGGGCAAAGGTTCCACGACTATACAATTTTCACCATCTTTTAAAAGCCATCTATTAGCATCATTATAATTTGTAATGACAATTGAGCCACTTGCCATCAGCTCAAGCGGGATGTATGAGGGATGCTTTGTGAACATAAGTATAAGACCGAAATTACATGTTCTGTAAAGCTTTGCGGTTTCTTCATAGCCAAGCAGCCCGAGATTTTCTACAATACCTTTAACGCCGTAGACTTTAACATCCCATTCACTGCCTGCTGATATTATTTCTATTTTATCTCCGAGAGTAGCCTTTATCTTTTTTGAGGTCGCAAGCGCAAGCTCAAAAGCATTTCTTTCATGATGAGGTCTTCCATATATAAATAGTCTTATATTATCTTCTTTTTTATTAGACATTTTATCAGGGTAAAATATATGGGTATCTACTGCGGGTACGAAATATTCAGCTTTCATGCCATATGTATTCGTAACAAAGTTATAAAGGCCGGGTGTATTAACAATTCCATGAAAACCGAACCTATATGTAACTTCTGACAGGGCATAATACGAACCCGCAGGATAAAAGAGTGGCTCGAAATCTTGAATAAAATAAAATTTACCAAGAGTATTTCTAAATTTCATTACCTGATAAGCAGATGTCCAAAGAGTAGCAATCGAGATATCCGCATATGGAATTACATTCACATGTGGACCTTTATAAATGTAAATTTCTTCTTCAGCGAGTTTTGGAAACTTTTCCTTTATTTTGCTTCTTATTTCCTCTTCGGAAACATACGGGTTATCGTAAAGAACTAATCGTGTTTTTATACCTTTTTCTACCGCAAAAAAATTAGCAAATCTGAATATGGTATATATTCCGCCATAATATGCATGAAGAAAATAAGGAATAAACCAATTTATACTTTTTATTTGGGGTCTCTTTTTTTCGAAATCAGATATGATTCGTCTGTTATGTTCGAGGTCATCATAGGAGAAATCGAGGGCATCTATAAGGTTAAGTGCATCAAGTGTTTGTGCGGGTCTGTTATGATTTTTTGTAAGCTTATAAACAACTCTTAGCAAACCGTTGTAGCCGTCTCTTTTTATAATATCAATTGCCTTTTTAACTTTCTGCAAGTGCATTTGTAATTATCTCTTCTAAGATATCGTCTTCACCATTAATTTTTAAAGAACAATCAGTTTTTAATAGGGTTAAATTTGGATTATAGTAAGGGTCTCCCCTTGATAGATATTTCTCATAGGCTACTGATGATAATTTAAAATCTAATGCAGGTATTTTATTCCCTCTTGTTTTTGCTTCGTGATGATACAGTTTGGCAAAAGGTGTGTATAAAATTCTATAACCTTTCTCGATTAGTCTGAGACAGATTTCTACATCACTTCCACAGAGTGTGAATCTTTCATCGAACCCCTCTATTTCATCAAACACTTCTCTCCTTATCATCATGCAGGCTCCTGTTACTGCAAGATAATTACGTACAAAATTTGTAGATCCAAAATATGTATAGGCATTTTCGGGTAGACCATTGAAAACATGACCTGCGAAGCCAGTTAGCCCAATAATAACGCCTGCATGTTGAATTGTATTATCAGGATATAACAGCTTGCATCCAACTGCACCTATCTCTTTTCTCATGACGTGTTCGACCATTGATTCAAGCCAGTCTTCAGATATTACTTCTGTATCGTTATTCAAAAAAAGAAGGACTTCACCGTTAGAATGTTTAACAGCATAATTATTTACTTTTGAATAATTAAATGGTTCATTATATTCAATAATTTTGATCAAAGAATTTTTCTCTAACTTTTTAAGATAATCGAACATACTTTTCTCTGTACTATTATTTGATATAAGAATAAGTTCATAGTTTTTATAAGAACTTTTATTTATTATGCTTTCAACGCATTTTTTGAGAAGCTTGTATTTGTCCCTGAAAGGAATAATTATTGATATTTTTGGATAATATTTTAGTTTATATATTATTCTGTAATTAGTAACGCCTCCTCCCTTTTCAACATCACCTTCGATGCCTTTTCTTAAAAGGTAATCTTTAAGAGCTTTTAGACCAGCTTCATGTGCGTAATTCTTGATGTATATATTTTGCGCAGTGGATTCCGGATGCATTCTCCAATGGTACAATATCTTAGGAATATGAACAATTTTAGGTGTTTCAAATAGACACCTTAGAACAAGGTCATAGTCCTGTGCTCCGTCATAACCTTCCCTGATTCCTCCAACCTTGTCTAAAAGAGTTTTCCTAATGACTAAAAAGTGACAAACATAATTTACAGACATCAGCATATCTGGTGACCAGCCCGGTTTGAAAAATGGTTGGCATCTTTTACCCGTTGGACTAATTTTGTCTTCGTCTGAGTAAATTATATCTATATCGTTAAATTTATTTAAGACCTTGACTACTTCATACAGAGCAAATGGTGAAAGTTCATCATCATGATCAAGGAATGCAACGAATTCGCCTGTTGCCAGTTCTAATGCCTTTGCGGAGTTGCCTGCAATATTATAATTCTGATTCAAAAAAGAGACCTTTATCCTGCTATCTTTTCTGGAATATGATAAGAGGATTTCTTTAACGTGAGGATTGCTTGAATTACCATCTGCAATACATAATTCCCAATTATTATATGTCTGTGATTCGACCGATTCTAACATAGAAATAAGCATATTCTTATCGGTGTTAAATACAGGCACAATTATACTAATTTTTGGTCTGAATTTAAAATTAAGAGATTCAGACTGTTGAGTCTCCAGAACCTCTTTCGAAGGCTCATTTTTAGATAACCATCTTGTATAATCGTTATCTGTAAATCCATTAGCCGATAAAATGCCTTTGTATTTTAAAGGAGAAAGAATTTTTTCATAGAGTTTCCTTCCAGAGGAACCTGAGGGAATTATTTTGTCTCTAATTATTCTAAGCTTTGTTAATATCCTCCACCCTATCGTATTCATCATTAAGTGTATCTCTTTTTCAGCTAAAGCAACTTTTTCTTCTAAATTTTTATTCACTGCTTTCTGATATTCAATCTTCTGGATAAGTTCTTGTATGCGTATTTCTGCTCGGGCTAATTCAGTCTTATATTCATGGATTTTTTCTTCATATTCATGGATTTTTTCTTCATATAAGGTTACGTGCTCTTTAAAATCTTTTTCTAACCCTTTATAGATGTTGAGTGTATTGCGTAATTCATGTTCGATAATATCTCGTTTTTTTTTGAGGTACAATATCAAATCAGCATTGAATTTTTCTCTGTGTTTAGAAAAAATTTTGTAGTAGTATTTATGTCTTTCAGATTTGCTTTGAGATATCTGAAAAACATTGTTCCAAAACACATATTTTACAGTAACAACAGGAATATGATAAGGAGGATATTTTTCGCAAGTTCTCAATAAAAGATCCCAATCTTCATAAAGTTCGAAGTCATTATCAAACCCACCTGCTTCGAGCAGGACATTTCTTTTGAATAAAAGGGTTGTCAACGGGATGTAATTTTCTGTAATAAGATCTATATATGAAAAGTCATAGGAACTGAATATTTCCGATTCATATTCTTCAATACTAATGGGTGAGATATTGAATCTTTTCTTAACTTTTAAAGCATCAGAGTAAACGATTAAGTAATCACATTGTGAGGCAACGGAAACCAAGGTAGTAAGATGTTCGGGTAGGTATTCGTCATCATCATCCAGAAACCCTATAAATTCGCCATTTGAATTTTCTATACCTACATTTCCTGCACGGGCTCTACCCATATTTTTTTCAAGTTTGATGTAATTTAGAGAGACATCTCCGAGGATATTTTTAATCTCTTCGATATCAAGGTCGCATCCGCCGTCATTTACAAGGACTACCTCGATGGGTCTGTATGTCTGGGCAGAGATGCTGCTTAAAGCAATCTTTAATAGATTAGGTCTGTCTTTTGTTCTAACAATTATAGATACTAAAACCTTGTTTGAGTTCATTTTATTTCTCTCTTTTTGCGATTATCAAAGCATAAATGTTCTTTAACAGCCCTTTGTTTATTAGAATCTGTTCGAATTGGAAGATAGTATTTAGAAGCATGGAATCTTTTGGATCATTTGGATCAAGTTTATTAATAATTTTGTCGAGAACGAGATTAAACAATGGGCTACCAAAATATCTGATAGTTATAATGTCAAAAAAGTTTTTCATGAGTGGGATAATATTTGTTGAATGAGTGGCAGTTTCTTTGCCGGTTGAGACCAAATCGGTTGATAAAGAAAATTTTCCATTTGTATAGTTTAAAAACTTAAAGACCAAATCTGCGATCTGGAAATCTTCAGGAGACCATTGAAAATTAACTGGTCCTATATACTCAATTGATATAATAAAACCATCTTCTCTGATCATGCTTTTTATTTTTTTGAGGAATATATCAAGTCTTTCAATAATATTCAAACTATCGATACAGAGAAGTAAATCATAATTGTCTTTTCTCTCTTCGCTGATTGATGAAGGTAATTTTCGTATTTTGTCTTGATTATCAATAATATCGAAAGCCTCACATATGCCGTAAGAGATAAAATTTTTTTCTATACCTTTCAGCCTGTTCGATATACAAAGTCCTTTACGAAGCGAGTGGATCTTGCATTGTTTTTTTAGAAAATCATAAAAATGGAGATCGGGGTTCCCAGTTATGAATTCCTCGCATCGCTTTAATATGATTGGAGAATCCCACCAAGAGATTGTCGATATCTTTTCTGAATAAGGTATTTTATCAGTTAGATTTACAGATTCAATGGATAGCGGTTGTTCTGAGGGCATCGGTTGAGGTTCTTCTACTTCTTGGTTCGTTGGGCTTATTGCTACTGTCTGACCGATGAAATCCATGTAAGAGGCTATTACCATTTCTGGAGCTCCAAGTCCCATTATTGTGCCATTGTCTATCCATACTGCTCTATCACATAATTTTTCTATTACATTCATGTCGTGACTTACTAATATGATTGTTACACCTGCTTCTCTAAAGTTTCTTATCTTTTTCAAACATTTTTCCTGGAAGCCTAAGTCGCCTACTGCTAAGGCCTCGTCAATAAGGAGGATATCCGGATTTATATGTACAGCAACAGAGAAACCGAGTCTTATGTACATGCCAGAAGAGTAAGTCCTTAAAGGTTGATATATGAAATCTCCCAGTTCAGAAAAATTTATTATTTCATCCATCCTCTTTAACATCTCCTTCCTCGTATTGCCCATGAGGATACCATTTAAAATTATATTTTCTATTCCTGAAAGATCGGGATGAAAACCTGCTCCAAGCTCGAGCAGGGATGATATCTTACCCTTTATAAATATTTCACCTCTGTCTTGTTTGATAACGCCGGCAATAAGTCCAAGAATTGTGCTTTTGCCAGAACCGTTTCTCCCGATTATTCCAAAGGTTTCTCCTTTTTTAACCTCAAAAGTTACGTCTTTTAAAGCAACAAATTTGTTCTTTTTGAGGGAGGAAATATTTTTTGGCAGATTGAATAGAAAAGATTTGAAACCTGCGGTTATATGTTGATAAAGAGGATATTCTTTGTAGACATCTTTAAATTTTACTACGCTGATCATTCAAATAACCTCTGCAAATTTCCAACTAAGTTTCTTAAAGATGAGATAGCCTATTATTCCAATTATAAGCGAGTATATAAAACATACCATTATGTCATAAAAATTTATTGTGCCCTTAATAAAGAGATTTCTCCAACCAATCATAACTATAGATAGAGGGTTCAAAAGGATTAGATTTCTGAGATTATCAGGAATCATTTCTTCTGAATAGATTATAGGAGTCATGTAAAACATTAATGTTGTGAATATGAAAACTATCCTTTCTATATCACGGAAGAATAAATTTATTGAAGATATAGCTATAGAAAAACCGAATACGATAATAAATTGAAGAATCAGCAAAAGAGGTATACCTAAGAGCCATATTGGGTCAGGCTTCATGCCATATATAAATAAAAAAACAATTATTACAGGTATTGACAATATAAAGTGGAGCATATCATTCAAGACTGTAGCAATAATAAGCACCTCTCTCCTAAAATTTATTTTTTTAATTAGAGTGACATTCCCAATAAAGACCATTGGAGAACCATTAACAGAGTTCGAAAACCATTGCCATGGGAAAAGTCCTGTAATTAAAAAAAGGGTGTAGTTTTCTATTGGAATTCTCATCACGATCTTAAATGCAATAAAAAACACAAGGGCAAGGGCAAGGGGATTTGCTATCGACCAGAGATAACCCAGGAGACTCCTTTTATATTTAACTTTTAACTCTTTCTGGGTTAAAACTATAATTAAATCCTTATAATATTGTAAGGAGCTTTTTTTCATATTACATTTTAACTTAAATCCGAACTCAATTTATTATTAACAAAAAGTTTGTGAGGGTTATATGCGATGGTGCAATGATATTTAAATCTCGGGCTGCTCTCAAGCAATTATTCTATTTTTTAATCATCTTGATCTTGTTCTTTTATATCATTTATTTTTATGTATTTATCTATTTTTTTGTCCTTAGAAGATTCTTTGTACTTTTCAATAAATCCTGACGTTACTTGGCCGGCTTCCTCTGTTGTCTTAATCACATGAGGAGTAAGAAGCAAAATTAGTTCAACCCTCGAATCGATTTTAGATGTAGTACCGAAAAGCCAACCGAGAATGGGTATTTTACTGAGAAATGGTATTCCCTCTCTTGACTTTGTTATGTCTTCTCTTATAAGTCCGCCTATAATTATCGTTTGGCCGTCACGGGCAACAAGATTTGTTGTAGTTTCAGTTTTGTTGAGTGTAGGTTGAGTTGTACCGTCACCGAGCGAGATTGCATCGCCGAGAGAGGAAATTTCCTGAGATAATTCCAAAGATATTAAGCCACTTTCATTAACCTGTGGCTTGACTTTCAATATAATACCTATGTCTCTATATTGAATAGTTCTCTGTATATTTGTCGTTCCTGTCACATTAGTTTCAGATGTTACAAGTGGTACCTGTTGCCCCACCTGAATTCTTGCTTCACGGTTATCCGATACAAGAATATGAGGAGCAGCTAAGACTTTTGCCCTTGAATCTTTTGCCAGTGCTGTAATGTATGCCCTTACAATGCCTGAAGGGTCTGTCCCTACAAAAGTAAAGCCTGTACTGGATAGACTTGTAGGGTCCACATTTAATGAAGATGGATTCTGGGTAATTGTTCCACTTAAGGTGACATCATTATTAAAAGGTTTTATATTCGTAATATTTACATCGGTTTTCAATGACCATGCAACACCCATACTGAGGTTGTCAGTAAGGGTTACCTGTGCAACGAGTCCTTCTATAACTACTTGACGCGGAACGAAATCGATCTTCTTAATAGTTTCCTCGATAATTGCATAGTCATCAGGCGTTGCGAGAATTACAAGGGTATTGGATATTTCATCTGCAAATATTCTTGTGACATCGGATACCAGAGCCGGTGTTGTTCCAGGCACCGTAGAGATTCTTGGTTGAGGGGCTTCAGGGGGCTTTGATGTTGTCTGTACAGTTTGACCGGTCTGAACAGGTGCGGAGGGTGTTGAAGGTCTTGCACCGAGAAAAATTTGATTAAGCATGTCAGCTACTGTCCTGGCTTTGCTATTTTGAACAGGATAGATATAAACCTGTGGTTTAATCTTCTTTAATTGCTCACTATCAAAAAGCTCTATGAGTTGCACAAGTCGTTTCACATTAGCATCTGTATCAACAATGATTATGTGGTTAGTTTTTGGAACATCAACAATAAGGGCGTTTTTTGATAAAAAAGGTGTCAATATCCTTACCATCTCAGACGATTCTATGTAGTGAATAGGAACGACTTGAAGCAATGCTTTCCCTTCTATTTTAATCTTTTCTGCCTCTCTACCTAATCCAACAGGAGCGGGTTCTTTTGATAATTCACTAATCGGAATTATCCTAAATAGGCCTGATTCTTCTACAACCCCGATCCCATTAAGCCTTAAAATGACCTCCATTAATGGGAGTACATCTTCAATAGGAACAGGTGCAACCGACCTGAAATTAACTCTGCCTTTTACCTGTGGGTCGATAATATAATTTACCTTGAGAACATCTCCAAATATTGTTTGGATAACTGAGAAGACATCTGCATCGTCGAAATTAAAACTGACTTCACCCCTTCTTTTTGAAGGTTGTTTTACAGGGAAAGGCGCTGCAGGTTGCGTAAGGGGAGCCTGTTGTTGTATTGTTTGTGGAGGCTGTTCATTTGATTGATTTTGCTGCTCAGGTATTTTTTTTGGAGGCTGAAGCTGCAAAATATTTCTTTTTTCGGTTTCTTTAGATTCTGGTTGGGATTCCTCACCAACAGATTGTTTCTGTTCTATTACAGGCTCTTCTGCAAGTATTATTGAAATACCATTATGTATTAAAATGCATGAGATTATAATAATTTTTATATAAAAGCTTAATCTTTTAAGCAACTAAACCTCCATTAAAGTTCATCGTTAAAGATAATTTATTTATGTGTATATGTCAAGATATGGCAATTTATCGGGCTATATATAAAAACGCCTTGAGATATAAAATCGCTGGGTGTTAAGATAAGTTTTTATAATTATAAAATATAAATAAAGCACTGTGGAGGATTTTTGGAGCTATATAGTCTTACAATTACGGAGCTAAGGGATTTATTAAAGAGAAAAGAGGTTTCTATTGAGGAAGTTGTCTATTCAATCTTTAAGAGAATTGAAGCAGTAGAGGATAAGATAAAGTCATTTATTACTATTACGAAAGATAAGGCCTTAGAGATGGCAGAGAGAGCAAAGATGAATATAAATAATAATGAAAATGTGAGTTTATGTGGTATTCCACTTGCTATAAAAGATAATATTTGTACAAAGGGTGTTCTTACTACCTGTGGTTCTAAGATCTTGTATAATTTTGTTCCACCTTATGAGAGCACAGCTACCTCACGCCTTATAGACTCTGGATATATATTAATTGGGAAGACAAATCTTGATGAATTCGCAATGGGTTCTTCAACAGAGAATTCAGCGTTTCATACAACTAAAAATCCGTGGGATTTGGAGAGGATTCCTGGTGGTTCGAGTGGAGGATCAGCAGCGGCAGTTGCAGCCGATGAATGTATTGCCGCGCTCGGGTCAGATACTGGCGGGTCGATTAGACAGCCAGCAGCTTTGTGCGGCGTTGTGGGATTGAAACCAACCTATGGTAGAGTTTCAAGATATGGACTTGTTGCCTTTGCTTCATCGCTTGACCAGATAGGGCCTATAACAAAATCTGTAAGAGATTCTGCAATACTTTTAAATGTTATCGGTGGTCATGACAGGCGAGATTCAACCTCTATACCATTTGAAATGCCTGATTTTGAAAAGAATCTGGGACATGAAATAAAAGGTATAAAGATTGGTGTACCAAGAGAATATTTTATAGAGGGTATGGATAAAGAAGTAGAAAGGGCGGTTAAAGATTCATTGATAAAATTGGAATCCTTGGGTGCAGTTCCTGTTGAAATATCTTTACCCCATACAGGTTATGCTGTTGCAACATATTATATTCTTGCTACATCTGAGGCTTCTTCTAACCTTGCTCGGTATGATGGCGTTAAGTATGGTCTGAGGATCGAAGGAAAAAACCTAATTGATATGTATATGAATACTCGATCAAAAGGGTTTGGTGCTGAAGTAAAGAGGAGGATAATGCTTGGGACGTATGCCCTTTCATCAGGATACTATGAAGCTTATTACAGGAAGGCCCAGCAGGTTAGAACCCTGATAAAGAAAGATTTTGAAGATGCCTTTAAAGAGGTAGATATAATATTAACGCCAACTTCTCCAACTGCAGCATTTAAGATTGGTGAAAAAAAAGACGACCCTTTACAGATGTATCTTTCAGATATCTTTACTATATCTGTAAACCTTGCAGGAGTTCCCGCAATCTCAATTCCATGTGGTTTTACTTCTACCAATCTTCCTATAGGACTTCAATTAATTGGAAGACATTTTGACGAAGAGCTGGTATTAAGGGTTGCATATGCATTTGAGCAAGCTACAGATTGGCATAAAAGGAAGCCTAATTTATGAATTATGAAGCAGTAATAGGTCTTGAAGTTCATGCACAGATGCTTACTGAGTCAAAGATATTCTGTGGTTGCTCAACTAAATTCGGGGGTGAGCCTAACACTCAGACGTGTCCTGTGTGCGTAGGTATGCCGGGCGTGCTTCCTGTCTTAAATAAAAAGGCTCTTGAATATGCAATAAAGACTGGTCTTGCAATGAATTGTGAGATCTCTAAATACAGCAGATTTGCGAGGAAGAACTATTTTTACCCTGATTTGCCAAAGGGCTATCAGATAAGCCAGTATGAGCTTCCCATTTGTGAACACGGATATATAGAAATAATAGTTGACGGTAATGTTAAAAAAATCGGTATTACCCGTATTCATATGGAAGAAGACGCAGGGAAGAATATACATGAAGGTTCGGGACAGCATAGTTTTGTTGACCTTAATAGGGCTGGTGTCCCTCTAATGGAGATTGTTTCGGAGCCTGATATAAAGACTCCTCAGGAAGCTGTGGCGTATATGAAAAAACTTCGAACTATTTTAAGGTATCTCGGTGTATGCGACGGAAATATGGAACAGGGTTCATTGAGATGTGATGCTAATGTTTCTGTTAAGCCTTCAGGTCGAGATGAATTTGGTGTAAAGGTCGAGATTAAAAATATCAACTCATTCAAATTTGTTGAAAAAGCACTTGAGTATGAAATCAGACGCCAGATAAGGGTGATCGAAGAAGGTGGCAAGATTATTCAGGAAACTCGATTATGGAATTCGAACACGGGGGTTACAGAATCGATGCGAGGGAAAGAAGAAGCTCATGATTACAGATATTTTCCTGAACCTGACCTTGTGCCTATAGTTGTTGACCAGAGATGGATAGATGAGATTAGGGCTCAATTACCCGAATTACCTGATATAAAAAGGGAAAGGTTTGTGTCAGTATATGGCCTTCCTGAAAATGATGCAGATTTTATAACTTCAGAAAGAGCTCTTGCAGAATGGTATGAAGAGGCGGTAAAGCTTGGCGGAAAGCCAAAAACCGTTGCTAACTGGATCATGGGTGATTTGATAAGATTATTAAATGCAGATAATAAATCTTTTGATGAATGCACATTAAAGCCAGAGCAGCTTGTTAGCATGCTTAAACTTATTGAAAATGGCACTATAAGTGGAAAAATAGCAAAGACAGTTTTTGAGGAAATATATAAAACTGGAAAGGATGCATATGTAATTGTTAAAGAGAAAGGTCTTGTTCAGATAAGTGACAGTGGGGAGATTGAAAAGATTGTTGACGATGTCGTATCTAAATGCCCTAAGGAGGTTGAAAGATATAAAGCGGGCGAAGAAAAATTAATAGGATTCTTCGTAGGACAGATCATGAAATTGACAAAAGGTAAGGCAAATCCGCAGATGGTGAATGAACTCCTGAAAAAGAAACTGTCGCGGGATTGAAAAAGATTAAAAAACATTTTTATTCTGTCTTATCCAGAAAACGATCGTGATTCATTACCCTGCCGAACATTGGGAAAATATCCTGCTCTGACTATTCCCGCCAGGAATGTGATCTACAAGCCGTACAATCTTTTAAAACAATAACCTCGTATCCTGCTAATAAACTGCTTTGGGTACATGAATCTTGATAATATGTTAAAACAAAAAAATTAGGATTATCTCCAAAAAAGTTGGTAAGATTATGAGGATTCGAGGGGTCAAGGAGTCAAGGGAAATGCTTAAGAATTACAAAGACTTAAAAGTTTGGCAAAGGTCTTATCAACTATGTTTAGATATTTACAAATTAACAAAAGGGAAATAAGCACTTGAACCCTTGAATCCTGGAATCCTTGAATCCTTTTTAGCAACTAAATTGGAGAAGAACCAAAAATCAAAATAATTGCAGTCATTTGTTTGTCAACTAATGATTTGTGTGGGATCCACTGCAAAAGCGGGCAATTTTTATAAGCGTTTATTCTGCCAATATGCTTTATCAAAAAGGGCTTCGGGAAAAAGGAAGGGAATTAATCTTTAAACCCATCTCACCAATCGAACTACTAAGAAAGGTTAGACAGACATTGGATAGATCTGGCATGTCTGGTATATACCTGACTCTACCTTGATTTTACATCTGCTTTCCATTTAATCTTATAACATACTGCATGGGTTCGTTATTTATTGTAGAAATGGTTTTAGTTTTTTTACTATTTACTGATAACCGTCGTAATGGAGAGATGCCCGAGAGGCCGAAGGGGCACGACTGGAAATCGTGTGTGGAGTTTAAAAGCTTCACCGTGGGTTCAAATCCCACTCTCTCCGCCATAACTTTTTTTAGCCGATAATACAGCCAGGTAGGGGAAAATTTAAATATGGATCATCTCCAAAAAAGTTGGTAAGATCATGAGGATTCGAGGGAAATGCTTAAGAATTACAAAGACTTAAAAGTTTGGCAAA
>FWPV01003698.1_pt1 | contig 34147 bp, 27 predicted proteins | sample 2228371 | NCBI WGS metagenome assembly FWPV01 (sample SAMEA103939776, study PRJEB20133) | metagenome
CGGAATTGCTATGGGTATAGTTAGAAGTGGGGAAAGATACCAAATTTTGACCGATATTATCGGACTTGAGGACTTTTTTGGCGAGATGGACTTAAAGATTGCCGGAACAAGAAAGGGCATAACAGCAATTCAGCTGGATGTTAAAAAAGATGGGTTAACCGAAGAAATGTTAAGCGAGGCGTTTACAAAAGGAGAGACGGCGCGATTACATGTTCTAAGTGCAATGAATGCAGTGATTGATAGGCCAAGAAGAGAGCTGTCGAAATATGCGCCGAAAGTAACGGTATTTACTGTTCCACAAGACAAAATTGGAACGATTATCGGTCCGGGTGGGAATATGATTAAAAAAATTATTGCTGAAACCGGGTGTGAGATTGATATCACTGACGACAACAAAGTTTCTGTGTCCGGGGTTGATTCAACTGCGGTTGATGCCGCAGTTAACAGAATTAAAGCTTTAATTAAAGAATATAGAGTGGGTGAGGTTTACAGTGGGAAAATTATTCGTGTTTTGCCGTTTGGTATTATTGTTGAACTTGCTCCGGGCAAAGAGGGGTTGGTACATGTTACCAAAATGGGTATGGGTTATGTAAAGGATGTAAACAGCGTATTTAAAACTAACCAGACGGTAACGGTTGAAATTGATGAGATTGATAATAAGGGCCGTCTAAAGATGAAACTTCTTAAGGAAAAAAGAAACAATAAGGGGCGGGAATTTTAGATTTTGTATATAATCCTTTCTATGGGTAGGCATAGAAAAGTCCGTATTCCTTTCTTAAAAATAAAACTAAAATCAAACACCATCTATAGTATTTTTGCTCTTGTTATGTTTTTATTTTTTGCCCTGTCAATTTTGTCTTTTAATCAAAACGCAACTGCTCTTAAATCTTTAAACAAGTTACTTAAATTTTATTTTGGCAAAGGGGCACTGTTATTTCCGATAGTTTTCTTGTTTGCCGGCGGAGCGCTTTTACAAAGCAAACGGTTAAAACTTGTTAAGTCAAACTGGTTTTGGGGATATGTTTTTATTTTTATCTCTTTATTAACGGTTTTAAATACCGGTTATGTTGGAAATTTTATTAGTAGACAGGCAAGCGAGTTATTGTCTCGTCCCGGCACAATAATTACTTTTTCAACTCTTATTTTAATCGGCTTTTTGATAATGTTTCAAATTTCACTTCAGGACTTTTTGAGATTGGTCGGTTTTGTGTTTGAAAAAATTTATAAATATTTTGAGGCGCTAGCTCTTGAGATGAAAAAGAAGTCCGAAAAAGCCAAAATTGCAGTTAAAGACAAGGGCGAATTTGTTGGTGAAGAGCGAAGTCGGGACTTTACAGTTGTAAAAAAACCGGAAATAGCTCTTGCCAAAAAAGTCTCTTCCGAAGAGATGATTGACCCATTGTCTAAATCAATGCATCTGCACACCAATATTTCAGAGTGGCGTTTTCCAACTTTATCACTTTTAGATGTTGCTAAAGAAGAAGAAGCTGAACGCGGAGATGTAAAGAAAAATGCTCATGCAATTGAAGAAGCGCTTGATAGTTTTGGTATAAAGGCGCGGGTTGTTGATATAAACTATGGGCCGGCAATTACCCAATATGCTTTGCAAATAGCCAAGGGAGTAAAACTAAACAGAATAACCTCATTGTCTAACAACTTGGCGCTTGCATTAGCTGCTCCACAAGGTTTGATTAGGATTGAAGCACCAATTCCGGGTAAACCACTGGTTGGGATAGAGGTTCCAAATCTCAAGCCGCAGACAGTTACTTTGAAAAAGATGTTGCAGTCGCCGCTATTTGCTGACCGCTCTAAACTATTGCTTATGCCTCTGGGGCTTGATGTTTCCGGCAATCCAATAGCTGTTGAGATAAACAATATGCCTCATGTTTTAGTAGCTGGAACTACTGGTTCTGGTAAATCGGTGATGTTATCTTCCTGGATTGCCACAATTTTGTTTAGAACCACTCCCGAGGAAGTGCGACTACTTTTAATTGACCCAAAACGAGTTACCTTCTCGATTTTTGAGGACATTCCCCATTTATTGATTAATGTTATTACTGATCCACAAGAAACTGTTTCGGCACTAAAATGGGCGGTAAAACAAATGGAAGAGCGTTATAAACTTTTGTCCGAAGTCAAAACCAGAGACATTTTTTCCTACAACTCAAGTTTAACCAAGGACGAAAAACGGATGTCCTATATTCTTATTTTTATTGACGAGTTAGCAGATTTGATGACTTATGCTTCAAAAGAGGTAGAGGATGCAATCACCAGAATTGCACAAAAAGCAAGAGCGGTTGGTATTTATTTAATTATTGCTACTCAACGGCCATCGGTTGATGTTATTACCGGCCTTATGAAAGCAAATATTCCAGCACGCATAGCTTTTAATGTCTCAAGTATGATTGATTCAAGAGTTATTTTGGATATGCCTGGAGCAGAGAAGCTTCTGGGCCGAGGCGATATGTTATTTTTACCACCGGATCAGGCTAAACCAAAGCGCATTCAAGGACCATTTATCGCCGAGCGAGAAATTAAAAACCTAGTTCTCTTTTTAAAGAAAAATGCACCGGCAGTACATTATACTGAAGAGATTACTCAACAGGCAGTAAGAACAGTTGTTGACACGAATGGCCGAGTAACAATGAAAACTGCAAATCGAGACCCACTTTTTCAACAAGCAGTTGCCTTGGTTTGTGAAACTAGAAAGGCTTCAGCTTCGCTGTTTCAGAGAAAATTTTCCATAGGCTATTCTAGAGCCGCACGATTATTGGACGAGTTGGAAGAAGAGGGGATTGTTGGTAAATCCGACGGTTCAAAACCGCGAGAAGTACTAATTGCCAAGGCAGAGGAAGTGTTAAATAAACAATAAAGAGAAGGAGATAGACAGGTTATGCAAAAAATCGGCGAGATACTTAAAAAGAAAAGAGCCGAACTTGGACTAACTCTAGACATTGTTTCCAAAGAAACGAAAATACCGCTGGACAAATTATTGATTGTTGAGAGAGGTCTATGGCATGAATTTTCTTCTTGGGCTTATTTGCAGGGAATAGTTGCTAAATATGCTGTTTTTCTAAAACTTAACCATAAAAATATTGTGGCGCTTTTAAGACGAGAAATTGAAAAACAAGACGTGAAGTTTATCAGACGAACAAAATACCAAGAGCAGGGAAAATTTCTTTCGTCAAATATTTATTTTTTTGTTTTCCTTTTCCTGTTTGTGGTTTTTTTTGCAGTGCAGTTAGTGGTTTTTTGGCAAAAACCGCTGCTAAGTTTGCAACCGATTCCTTCTCGCGTTCAGGTAAATCAGCCGCTTGTAGTCAAGGGTAAAACCGAGCCTGGTGCACTTTTGTACCTTAACGACGAGCGAGTCTATCAAGATGAAAAAGGTTTTTTTTCGCAAGAGTTGTATTTTAAAAAAGGCAAGCGTGAAATTACCATTCGCGTGCTTGGAACCAATGGACGAGAAGTCGTAAAAACTTTTGAGGTTGAGGTTAAGTGAGGTTGACTTTCACTGCGCTTTTTTGCATCATAGGATTATGAATCTAGAAACTGCACAGATTGTAATTGTTATTGCTTTATCCATCTCAACAGTTTTGTTGACAATTATTGGTTTGCAAGTGATATTTTTGCTGAAAAGTATTCGTAAAATAGTCAGGCGTGGAGAGAAAATTTCTCAAGGCTTTGAACAGATGATTAATGGATTGGAGCGAGCTTTTTCTGATCTTGGAGACATTGCTGGAAGCGGACGGCTGTTTCTGAAAATTGTTGGTAAAATTTTTAACGGTAAAAATAAAGATGAGTAACGAAACGGTTGAAAAAAAATATAATCATGGATTTTTCACCGGACTAGTGACTGGAGCAACTTTAGCTGCTTCACTTTGTTATCTTATTCTAACCAAGCCCGGACGCCGGTTGTTAAGATCAATACTAAAGTATGCCGAAGAGCTTGGTGAGAAAGGGGAGAAGTTTTTATCAGATTCGGAAAAAAATAAAAAACAAATAATAAGTATTATTGATAAATTGAAAAGCGCAAAGACTACTAAAAAAAGTGTTGACAACAAAAAGAGAGTTTAGTATACTTTCCTTTCACTAAATCAGTCAGAGCGTACTGTAGTGTACGCTTTTATTTTGTTTTTTTACCACGACCGGAGCATACAGTAATGACTAAAACAAAAACTGCGCAAGACAAAGACAAAACTGGTAGCCGCAAGACACTCGTAGATGAAAAAAACAGCTCCGATTTAAAGTCCATAGATTTTTTATCTTTTCAAAAAGAGTCTTATCAACATTTTCTAGAAACAGAGTTTGAGCAGATTTTGCGCGAGTTTTTTCCAATTGAAGACTATACTAAAAAAAACTGGACCCTGTTTTTAGAAAAAGTTGAGTTTTATCCGGCAAAGATTAGCGAAAGCCAAGCCTTTTCTAAACAACTGACTTATCAGTTTCCGGTTTATCTGCATTTAGAGTTAAAAAATCATCAAAGCGGCAAGACAAAAGCGCAAAAAATCTATTTATGCGATTTGCCAAAGATGACCGAGCGCGGAACTTTTATCATCAACGGAATAGAAAGATGTATTATTGGACAAATAGTTAGGTCCCCAGGCGTTTACTATACCGCAGAATTTGATCGCTCATCCGGCGTAACTGTTTATAACGCCGAAGTGCGGCCATATATTGGCGCTTGGTTAGATTTTTTCATCGGGAAAAACAAACAAATTGAAGCAAAAATAAACAAGCGTAGAAAATTCCCAGCAACACTGCTTCTTAAAGTATTTGGTTTAAGTCGTGAGGAAATTCTAAGAACTTTTTCTGATTTGGACGAGGATTTGTACAAAGATTACTTATTAGCAACGCTAGAGAAGGACAAAACTGAAAGCGGTGATGAGGCAATACTGGAGTTATATAAAAAGATTAAACCGGGAGAGGCGTTGGTGTTGGAAAATGCTAAAGAAACGGTTAATAATTTGTTTTTTAACCCGCGCCGATACTCACTAGCCAATGTTGGCCGTTACAAACTAAATAAAAAACTGGGATTGAAGACTCCGATTGATAAAGACTACTATCTTTTAAATAACGAAGATTTGGTTGCAATCATTAAATACTTGATTAACATTACCAAAACCCAGGAGGGTTTTGATAATATTGACCACTTGGGTAACCGGCGAGTCAGGCGAGTTGGCGAGCTTTTGGGTATGTATGGGGTTAGAGTTGGAATGATGCGAGTGGAGCGAGACACCAAAGAAAGAATGAGTTTAATTTCTCCAGTTGGCGAGGCAACTCCATCCCAGATGCTGAATCCCAAACCGTTAATTGCTGCGATTGCTTCTTTTGTCAAAACAAGTCAGTTGTCACAAATAGTTGATCAAACCAATATCTTGTCCGAGCTTGATCACCTAAGGAGGCTTACAGTTGGTGGTCCGGGAGGGATACAAAAAAACCGAGCCAGCTTCTCGATTCGCGACATTTCTCCTTCTCAATACGGCAGAATTTGTCCAATCAGAAGCCCAGAGGGACCAAACATTGGTGTGGTTACTTATTTGGCCTTATATGCTAGGGTTAATGAATATGGCTTTATTGAAACTCCTTATTTTAAGGTGGTGAAGGAAGAAAAGGGTGGTAAGGTAAAAATGCGCCAAACTGACGAGATTGTCTATTTACAGCCCGACGATGAAGAAAATTACTATATTACCCACTCTGAGGTTAAAAAAGACGAACAGGGTTATTTGTTAGAAGCAAGGGTTCCGGCTCGTTATAAAGGAGAATTTATTGAAGTCCCAGTTCAAGAGATTCAATATATTGACATTTCTCCTCGACAAGTTGTCGGTTTATAGGCGTCTTTGATTCCTTTTTTACAAAACGATGATGCAAGCCGCGCACTCATGGGTACACACATGCAATGTCAAGCTGTACCACTGGTTAATCCCGCCTCTCCTCTTATTGGGACAGGTATGGAAGAGCTGATTGCCAGAGGAGCCGGAAGAACAATTATTGCACCTGAAGATGGAGTAGTTAAGTATGTTGATGCAGAGAAATTAGTTTATCTTGGCAAAAGCGGTAAGGAATATAAATACGATATTAAAAAATTTGAACGGACTAACAAAGATACCAGTTTCTCGCAGACTGCCTTGGTATCAAACTTGCAACAGGTCAAAAAAGGCAATGTTTTGATTGACGGACCAACCACTAAAGGCGGCGAGATTGCAATTGGCCAAAATCTTTTAGTTGCCTATATGGCTTATGAGGGTTTGGGCTATGAGGATGCGATTGTTGTTTCGGAGAGAGTTTTGCATAAAGATCTTTTAATGTCGGTAGTAATTGAAGAGTATAAGGCTGATGTGGTTAATACTAAGCTTGGACCGGAAGAGATAACTCGAGATATCCCCAACGTTAGAGAAGAAATTTTAGCCAACCTTGACAAAAAAGGGATTGCTGTAGTTGGTTCTCATGTTAAAGGCGGTGATATTTTGGTTGGAAAAGTTGCACCAAAGGGAGAAAAAGAGTTGACCGCCGAAGAACGCTTGTTAAAAGCTATTTTTGGTGAAAAAGCTAAAGAGGTGCAAGATACATCATTAACTGTTCCTTACGGTAAGGGAGGGACGGTTATTGATATAAGAACACTAACGGACAAAGATGGAGCCGAATTAGAGCCAGGAGTTTTGCAGAGAATTATTGTTAAGCTGGCGGAGCTTCGCAAAATTATGGTTGGAGACAAACTCTCCGGCAGACACGGCAACAAAGGGGTGGTGTCTAAAATTGTCAGTGTTGAAGACATGCCGTATTTAGCAGATGGCACACCAGTTGATATTATTATTTCTCCGCTGTCGGTTATCTCCAGAATGAATCTTGGACAATTGTTTGAAACTTATCTTGGTATGGCAGCCAGAGAGCTCGACAGGAGACTTGCTATTCCGGTTTTTGACAGAATTCCAGAAGAAGTGTTGATTAGCGAGATGCAAAAAGCCGGATTGCCAGCCGAGGGCAAGTTTACTTTGTATAACGGCAAGACCGGTCTGCCGTTTGAAAACAAAATAGTAGTTGGTTACGAATACATCTTGAAGCTTGCCCATATGGTTAAAGACAAAATTCATGCTCGTTCAACCGGCCCCTATTCGCTGGTAAGCCAACAACCTTTAGGGGGGAAAGCACAAATGGGTGGACAAAGATTTGGTGAGATGGAGGTTTGGGCACTTGAGGCGCACCGTGCTGCTTATATCTTACAGGAAATGTTAACGATTAAAAGCGATGATATCTCCGGCAGAAACAAAGCTTTTGAAGCAATAATCAAAGGCTTAGAAATTCCAACCCCAGGCATTCCAGAATCATTTAAGGTGTTAGTTAAGGAACTTAACGCACTTGGTTTAGAAGTTGAAATGTTAAAGTAATGCAACAAACAGAAGGAAGCGCTTTTGTAGATATTTCTAACGCAATTGACAGAAAAAAAACAACTGGCAGTGAAGAGATGTTTAGAGCGCTGCGATTGATGCTTGCTTCGCCTGACCATATTATTAACAAGTCGCACGGAGAGGTGACTAAAGCAGAGACTATTAATTATCGTACTTTTAAAGCCGAAAAAGATGGTTTGTTTGATGAGCGCATTTTTGGTCCAACCAAAGACTTTGAATGTTACTGTGGGAAATACCGCCGTATTCGTTACAAAGGTATAGTTTGTGATCGTTGTGGAGTGGAAGTAATCTCCTCTAGTGTGAGGCGAGAGCGAATGGGACATATTACTCTGGCGGCACCGGTTGCCCATATTTGGTATTTCAAAACCACCAGTTCGCCAATGTCTTTGGTGCTGGGTATTCCTAATAACGCACTTGAGCGGATAATTTATTTTGCTCTTTATTTGATAAAAGGGGTTTCCGAAGACAAGCGAAAAGCTGCTGAGACAACTATTCGGGAGCGAGAAAAAGCCTCAAAACAGTCCTTAGAAGAGTGGTACGCCGAGCTTAAAGAAGAGTTAAAAAAAGAAGAAGAGCAGGAGCTATTGGAGATAAAAAAGCGGATTACCAATAAAGATCAATTAAATATCGCCATCGCTGAAGCAAAGCACAAAATTAAACAAAGAAGACTAACCTTAGCCAATGAATATACCGAGAAAAAAAACATTCAAGAGGAATATTATAGTCGGCTGGTAAAGCTGGTGAGAAATTTGAAAGTAATGGATGTTCTTGAGGAGGAGGACTATTTAGCTTTTAAGGACTTGGGGATTGAGGATTTGGTGGAAGTTGGTATGGGTGCGGAAGTACTGTTGGAGGTTTTGTCCAACCTCGATTTGAATAAATTACTCTCCGAGCTGTATAAAAAGCTTGAGTCAACCAAGGACGATACGAGAATTAAGTTGTTGAAAAGAATTCGTACCATTGAAGCATTCTTAAAAGCAAAAATAGAACCAAAATGGATGGTGTTGACAGTTTTGCCTGTATTGCCACCAGATTTGAGACCAATGGTACAGTTGACCGGTGGTAAATTTGCAACCTCAGATCTTAACGATTTTTATCGTAGAGTAATTAACAGAAACAACAGATTAAGACACTTAATTGAGCTTGGGGCTCCAAACATTATTCTTAGAAATGAAAAAAGAATGCTTCAAGAAGCTGTTGATTCGTTGATTGACCTAAGCAAAAGTGCCGGCAGAACCGCGCGGACCAGAGGTGCCGGAGTAAAAAAGAAAAAATCTTTAGCAGAAATACTAAGAGGTAAGCAGGGTCGCTTCCGACAAAATCTTTTGGGCAAACGCGTTGATTATTCTGGAAGGTCGGTAATCGTGGTTGGTCCAGAGCTGGAGTTAAACCAATTTGGTTTACCAAAAGAGATGGCATTAGAACTATTTAAGCCATTTATTTTGAAAGAAATTATTTTTCAGGGCTATGCAACTAATATTAAAAGCGCAAAAAACTTTTTTGAGACCAGAGATCCGGTAATTTATGACATTTTGGAGAAAGTAAGCAAAAACTATCCAATTTTATTGAATCGTGCACCAACTTTGCATAAATTAAGTATTCTTGCTTTTTATCCAGTTTTAACTGACGATACCGCAATTCGATTACATCCATGTGTTTGTCAGGGTTATAATGCCGACTTTGATGGAGATGCAATGGGAGTATTTTTACCTTTAGCCAAGGAGGCAAGAGAAGAGGCTGAAAAATACATGTTGCCTAGTTGTAATTTACTAAAACCGGCTGACGGATCTTTGATTGCAGTTCCTAATAAAGAAATGGTTTTGGGTCTTTATTTTTTAACGAATATTGATAATAGTTTCCGAATTGAGACGGCAAAAATGCGTGCCTTTTCCAGCCAGCAAGAAGCGATTTTAGCCTATAAGTTGGGGATAGTGAAATTGCGTGAACCGATTAAATTAAAACTTGGAGAAGAGATTATTGAAACCACTGCTGGACGAATAATTTTAAATCAACATCTGCCGGAACAACTTGGTTTTGTTAACCAAATTCTAAAAGCCGCAGATGTAAAAGAGTTGATTAAAAAAGCTTGGAATATGATGTCGCATGAGCAAACAGCCAAACTTATAGATGAGTTAAAACGACTTGGTTTCTGGGCAGCAACACATTTTGGCGGAGCTTCATTTTCTGTCCTTGACTGTGTTATTTATTCAGAAAAAGAAAAAGTGGTTAAAGAAGCAGAAGAAGAGGTGGCTGAAATAGAGGCAAACTATTATCAAGGTTTGGTAACCGAAAATGAGAAAAAAGAGTTGTCTAATAATATTTGGATCGAAACTACTGAAAAATTGGCTGATTTGACTTGGCAATCTTACACTGAAGAAAATCCGGTTCGGGTGATTATCGAATCCGGCGGTGCTCGTGCTTCTCGAGAACAGCTTAAACAAATCTCGGGAATAAAGGGTTTAGTTTATGACCCGTTGGGCAAAATAGTTGAGATGCCAACCAAATCTAATTATCGAGAAGGTTTGTCTATTTTTGAATATTTTACTTCAACCCGCGGAGCTCGTAAGGGTTTGGCTGACTCGGCACTAAAAACCGCTGATGCGGGTTATCTAACCAGACGCTTAATTGATGTAGCTCACGATGTTCTTATTAAAGAAGAAGACTGTAGAGATGATACGGGAATTATTATTTCCAGCAGTGGTGCAAGAGGAGCTAAGTTTTTTGAGCGGATTTTAGGACGTTTTCTTGCTAAAGACGTAGTTCGCGGAAAGCGAAAACTTTTAGCTAAAGACACGCTTATTGATGAGGCAGCGCTTGAGATAATTCGGGAGAACCAAATAAATAAAGTTAATATTCGCTCTCCTTTGACTTGTAGAACCAAACGAGGCCTGTGTGTTAAGTGTTACGGAACCGACTTTACCAGCAACAAACCGGTTGAAGTTGGGGTTTCGGTTGGAGTTGTGGCGGCACAGTCAATCGGAGAACCAGGCACACAGTTGACTATGCGGGTAAGGCACTTTGGTGGAATTGTTATTTCCGATGTAACCCAGGGCTTGCCTCGGGTAGAGGAGATTTTTGAAACAAGAACCCCCAAAATTATCTCACCAATTAGCGAAATCAGCGGTAAAGTTAAAATAAAAGAGAATACCGAAACAGAAATGTATGAGATAGAAGTGGCCTCAATTGACGGTAAAGAACAAAGAAATTACACAATCCCCATGACCCAAAAATTGCATGTAAAAAACAACCAACTAATTGCCAAAGGCACACAGTTGAGCCATGGTTATTTAGATGTTAAAGAAGTTTTAGAGGTTAGAGGGTTGAGAGATGCACAGATATATATTTTGAACGAAGTGCAAAATGTTTATGAATCGCAGGGAATTATTATTCATGACAAACATATTGAAACAATTATTCGTAAAATGAGCGACAAGATTGTTATTGAAGATGAAGGTGATACCTCTTTTTTAATGGGAGAAACGGTCAGCCGCGATGTTTTAATAGAGGAAAATAAAAAAGTTGTTGCCAGGGGTGGTAAGCCAGCCTCGGGAAAAACCGTAATTATGGGCATAACCAATGCAGCAATATATACCGATTCTTGGTTATCAGCAGCCTCTTTCCAAAACACAACCAACGTTTTAACCAGAGCTTCAATCAGAGGACAAGTTGACCGTTTGTACGGCCTCAAAGAAAATGTTATAATTGGAAGACTAATACCCGTAAATAAAGAGCTGATTGAAAAATATTACGGTTAAAACTTTCTGAAGTTAAGTTTTTAAAAAAATTTATTTATGCCAACTATAAATCAGTTAGTAAGAAAAGGCAGACGTCAAAAAAGAAGGACAACCAAAGCCCTGGCGCTCAAGCGTTGGTTTAATCATTTGACTAATAGGTATACAGAGCAACCCTCTCCGTTTAAAAAAGGAGTATGTACTGTAGTGCGTACAATGACACCAAAAAAGCCAAATTCAGCCTTGAGAAAAATTGCCAGAGTTAGATTATCCAACAAAATGGAGGTAACTGCTTATATTCCAGGAATAGGACATAATTTAGCTGAACACTCAATCGTTTTGATTAGGGGTGGTCGAGTTCCTGATCTTCCCGGTGTTAAATATCATATAGTGCGTGGAGTTTATGATACTGCGGGAGTAGATGCGCGAGCCTCTTCTCGTTCAAAATATGGTGTTAAAAGTCAGGGGACCAGCAGACCTGTTGCAGCTAAAACCACAAGTAGCGCGGTAGGGTCACCAACTGTATAAAGCTATGCCCAGACGCAAATACAAAAAAAGACAAATTGAACCAGATTTGCTGTATCAAAGTACCACTATTGCTAAGCTTATTAACATAGTTATGCGTGATGGTAAAAAAAGTGTAGCCGAGACTATTGTTTATCGAGCACTGGACAATATTAAAAAACAAGGATTATCGCCGGTAGAGGTTATAGAAAAGGTTGTTGAAAATGTGGGTCCGACAATGATTGTTAAGCCAAGGCGTATCGGCGGAGCTTCTTACATGGTACCTCGAGAAACGAGCCCCAAACATCGTTGTTTTTTGGCTTTAAAATGGTTGGTTGAGGCTGCTCGGGAGCGCAATAACCGCGATTATCACAGTTTTGTTGACAAGTTGACTGCCGAGATTGTGGATGCTTATAACAGCAAGGGAGCGGCAGTAGAAAAAAAGTTGCAAACCGAAAAATTAGCTGAAGCAAATAAGGTGTTTGCTCACTTTGCTTGGTAAATAAATGGCACAAAACAGCATTGTAACCACCAATAGAGTCGTTCCTTTGGAGAAAATCCGTAACATTGGAATTATTGCTCATATTGATGCGGGTAAAACTACGACTACAGAGCGGATTCTTTTTTATACCAACCGGACTTATAAAATTGGAGATATTGATGAGGGAACTACCCAGATGGATTGGATGGAGCAGGAAAAAGAAAGAGGCATAACCATTATGTCAGCCGCCACTACAACTTTTTGGAGAGGCACGCGAATTAATATCATTGACACCCCGGGTCATGTTGATTTTACTGCTGAAGTAGAACGGAGTCTGCGAGTATTGGACGGAGCAGTGGTGGTTTTTGATGCTGAAGAAGGGGTACAATCTCAATCCGAAACAGTTTGGCGGCAGGCTGATAAGTATAATGTTCCCCGACTTTGTTTTATCAACAAAATGGACAAATTAGGGGCAAATTATGCGGCTACTTTTGCCCAGATTAAAACTAGATTAGGGGCAGTGCCTATTCCAATTACTATTCCAATCGGTAAAGAACAAGAGTTTAAAGGAGTTATTGATCTGTTAACGATGAAGGCGCTTTTGTGGAACAAAGACCCAGAGGGGACTAAGTATGATATAGTAGAAATTCCAGCAGAGCTGCAAGAAGAAGCTAAAAGACAACACGCAGAACTATTGGAAAGAGTTAGCGAAAATGATGAGCAACTGATGGATAAGTTTCTACAAGAGCAAGAAATTACTCCCGAGGAGTTAAAACAAGGAATTAGGCGAGCAACAATTGCTTATAAAGTTATTCCGGTCTATTGCGGCAGCAGCCTTAGAAATAAAGGAGTGCAGCCGGTTTTAGACGGAGTGGTTGATTTTTTACCTTCACCGCTTGATTTGGAAGAAATTGAAGGGGTTAATCCACAAACCGAGAAGATTGAAAAACGCAAACTTGTTCCGGAAGAAAACCTATGTGCACTGGCATTTAAGCTGCAACTTGATCCTCATGTTGGCAAACTCACTTATGTACGGATTTACTCTGGAGTTTTAACGGCTGGTTCTTATGTTTATAATCCGCGCTTGAGAGAACGAGAAAGAGTTGGACGAGTTTTGCTGATGCATGCCAACAACCGCGAAGAAATAGACAAGGCTTATGCCGGAGAGATAGTTGCGCTTGTGGGACCGAAAAAGACTAAAACCGGCGATACTCTAGTAATAGAGGGAGCTCCAATTGTACTTGAATCAATAAAATTTCCAGAGCCAGTTATTTCTATGGCAATCGAACCCAAAACTAAGGCGGATCAAGAAAAATTATCTTTGGTATTGCAAAAGTTTTTAGAAGAGGACCCGACCTTTAGGATTAAATTTGATTATGAAACCGGGCAAACAATAATCTCTGGAATGGGAGAGTTGCACCTGGAGATTTTAGTTGATAGAATGAAACGGGAATATAAAGTGTCTGCAAATGTTGGTAAACCGCAGGTTGCCTATCACGAGACAATAACCAAAGCTGCTCAAGCAGAAGGGAAATATATTCATCAATCAGGAGGGCGTGGTCAATACGGCCATTGTTTTATTGAGGTGAAACCCTTGCCTCGTGGAGAAGGGTTTAAGTTTATAAATAGCATTAAAGGTGGAGCTATTCCGTCAGAGTTTATTCCTTCGGTTGAAAAAGGAGTAAGAGAGGCTTTAGACAAGGGAGTATTGGCAGGCTATCCGTTAACAGATATGGAAGTGAACTTATATGACGGGACTTATCACGATGTTGATTCTTCAGACATTGCTTTTAAAATTGCCGGTTCTATGGCTTTAAAAAATGCGGTAAAAAAAGCTGGCTTGGTGCTTTTAGAACCGATTATGAAGCTTGAGGTTACTGTTCCGGAAGAGAATATGGGGACGGTAATTGGAGATCTATCCAGTCGCCGCTCTAAAATACTGGGAACTGCAAAAAGAGGAGATGCGGTAATTATTTCTGCCTATGCTCCTTTGGCCGAGCTTGCCGGTTATGCAACCAATGTGCGTTCGTTAACTCAAGGCAGAGCCTTTTTCTATATGGAGCCATCACATTATGAAGAGGTACCCAAAAACATTCAAGAAAAAATAGTTACAGAAAGAATGGGCGGATCTAATAGCTGATTTTATCCCCAATTTTTATTTTATAGCGGTTGACAAAACCACTTTTGACTTCTAACACCTTGTCAAATTTTTCTTTTGAGCCAACTATTACCACCTTTCCTTTATTGTTAGCCGGAGAGGGAACGTCTTTTAACATATAAACAATCTGTTGTTTGTTGATAAAGATAAAATCAAGATTAAACAACATATCTTTCATCCAAAAAGGATAATAGCCCGACAGCGGGAAAACAAACAACATTCCCTCTTGATAAGAAATGCTTGGTCGACCAGAATAGCCGCGTTGTCGAGATTTTTCATTCGAGGCAAGCTCAACCATAAGCACGACTTTGTCGGCTATTTTAAGCGGCTTGAATTTTGTATTTTGTTGGGCATTTCTTGATAGAATAAACAATAGCAACAAAACGATTAAAACCAGTAAAATATAGCGTTTAAACATGCAGGTTCAGCTTATCACAACGGTTGCAAAAAAAGAAGAGTGGAATAAGCTTGTGTCTCACCCTTTGCAAACATGGGAATGGGGAGAGGTTAAGAAAGAAGCAGGTAATGAAGTTTATAGATTTGGCCGGTTTAACAGCGAGGGGAAACTAGTTGAGGCACTGCTGTTAACCGGACATAGGTTGCCATTTGCTTACACTCTTGCCAACTCTAGCCGTGGGCATTGGCCAACTTTAGATATGCTTATCTATGTACAAAAATTTTTGGTTCCCAAAAAGTGTATTTTTTTAAAACTTGAGCCGAATATTTTTTTAGAAGAAGCAGGCTTATACCGTATCCCGCTTTTGCAAAAAAGTTGGCAAAGAAACGGGGTAAGATTTGTTTTATCCAAAAATCGGGTATTTGCACCCCACACCTTTATAGTTGACTTGTCTTTTGCGGAAAGCAAATTATTAGAACAGATGAAGCCAAAAACACGCTATAACATTCGTCTGGCAGAAAAACATGGAGTAGTAGTTAAAGATGAATCTAACAACCCGAATGCTTTTGAAATTTTTTTTAAGTTGTATAAAGAAACATTAAACAGGCAAAATTATTTGGGACACAGTTTGTCCTATCATCAAACGGTTTGGAAATATATGGGCAAAAAATTTGCCAAGATTTTGGTGGCTTATTACCAAAATATCCCTTTAGCTTCCTATCAGTTGTTTTTTTTCAAAGATACAGCCTATTATGTTTATGGCGGCTCCAGCAGCGCTCACAAGGAAGTTATGGCTTCAAACCTGTTGATGTGGGAAAGTATGCGACTGGCTAAACGGTTGAAGTGTAAAAATTTTGATATGTGGGGAGCTTTGTCTAAAAATTATGATTTGAGGGACCCTTGGGTTGGTTTCCATCGCTTTAAAGAAGGATACGGAGGAATACATAAAAGTTATCTTGGCAGCATAGATATAGTTTTTAAGCCGTGGGAATATAAGATTTTTTCTTTACTGTGGAAGCCTCGTCAAAAATTTTTAGAGCTTAGACAGAAATTCAATCTTTTATAACTATAGTTTTGATTTCTCCGTTAGGTATGATGTAAAGCTCGTTGTTTTTGCCTTCGATATAAATGTTTTTTAGAGTAATTTTTTTAAGTTCGCCTTGGTAGGAGTTGATTTGAATATGTTTGCCGATTTTAAAATTTGGTTCTAATAAAAGATAAAAGCCCGAGAGAATATCTTTGATGATACTTTGTGCCCCAAATCCAACTGTGAAGCCGATAATTGAAGAGGACAGAAGGTATGGTGTTACATCAACTTCAAAAATCGACAAAATGGTTAAAAGAGCCAAGAAATAAACAATAACGGTAAAAGCTTGTTTAATAAAAGTGGCGATAGTTTGAGCTTTTTTAGTTTGTTGTTTTTTGGGAATTCTGATAAGTTTGGGGAGGGCTTTGCTTAAAAAGAAAGAGCCAATAACAATAAGGACAGACTTTAATATTTTGACCTCCATGCGTATAATTATATCACATATGTACCATCCCAAATTTAGTCTTACCAACAAGATTTTATTAGAAATAGGTCGGATTGAAGCCTCGCGCGAGATAATTGAGAATGCACCGCTGTTGCCGCTTTGGGAGAAAAGATTTAGAGAAGATGCTCTTGTTAGAACCATCCATCACGGAACTCATATTGAGGGAAACCAGCTGGATTTTGAAGAGGCTAAACAGGTTGTCTTAAGCCAAAATCTGCACAGCATTCGGACTCGAGATGTACAAGAAGTTATTAACTATCGTGCAGTAATGGACTATATTGAAGCAGAATGGAAAGGCAAAAAACAAGAAATTAGCGAGCAGACTATTAAACACATTCATCGTTTGGTCTTATCGAAAATCTTACCTGACAACCTTATTGGACGGTACCGGACTAAAAAAGTAGTGATTAAAGACAGTCACAGCGGCCAGGTAACTTTCCGTCCGCCAGAACCACAACAAGTTCAATTTTTGCTTAGTCAGTTTTTGAATTGGTTAAACCGGGTGGATAAAAATACCATTCATCCAGTTTTAAAAGCAGGAATAGCCCATTATGAGCTGGTTAGAATTCATCCGTTTCTGGACGGGAACGGGCGCGTAGCTCGGGCGGTAACGACTTTAATTTTGTATTTAGAAAAATATGACATCAGAAAATTCTTTTCACTTGAAGAGCATTATGATAAAAATCCGCTTGCCTATTATGAACATTTGCAGAAAGCAGCAAGCGGCGATCTTACTCCATGGTTAGAATATTTTTGTGAAGGTTTGGGACACGAGTTGGAGAACATAAAGAGAAAAATCCAAAGATTATCCAGCGATGTACATCTTAAAGATAAACTTGGCGGAAAGCAATTATTTTTAAATGAACGGCAAGTGAAAATTATCGAATATATTCAAGAAACAGGTTACCTGCAAAATCAGGCTTTTGCCAGCCTGTTCCCGGATTATTCGGAAGATACAGTATTGCGAGACTTGAAAGAACTTATTGACAACAACATTATCAAAAAAATTGGTAAGACCAAAGGGGCAAGATATGTAGTTAAAAAGGATTAAAAATCTACTAGCCCGGTTTCGGTTAAGAATTGAGAAGGCAAGCTGTATTGTATTCTGCCATAAACACGCCTTTTTTCGCTATAAGTGATAAATAACTTTTCTTTTGCCCGGGTGATACCGACATAAAACAGACGGCGTTCTTCTTCAAGTTCATTAAGCTCGCCGCTGGAGCGGTTGTGCGGTAAGATACCCTGTTCAACACCGATAATGAAAACAGCTCTAAATTCAAGTCCCTTAGCTGCGTGCAGAGTCAATAGGTTTAGTCTGTCTGTAGTATCATTTTTAAATTCATATCCGGCCTCAATTAAAGACACTGTATCTAAAAATTCCGTGATTGACTTAAAGTTATAGGCAACACTAACTAGTTCTCTAATATTTTCTAAACGAGCAGAGTCTTCAGGATCTTCTTGATTATAAAGGTCCAAATAAGGACTGTCGTTGAGAATATTTTGGATTGTTTTGCCAGGTTCGTCGTCAGATTTTTGTTTAGACAACACCTCTAAAATTTTTTCTGCTCGATATTTGCCGAGTTTTTTAAGCCGTTTAAGCGCCAGTTTGTCTTTGGAGTTGTTGATAAGTCTTAAAAAAGCAATTATGTCTTTGACCTCTTTTCGCTCATAAAAGCGTATTCCGCCGTAAATTCGATAAGGGAGTCCGATTGACAAACATGTCTCTTCAATTATTCGTGATTGAGCATTGGTACGGTAAAGGACAGCAATGTCTTTCAGAAGATAGCGTTCATTTTTTACTAATTCAAATATTTTATTAATGACAAAATTGGCTTCGTCCTCGTCATCTTGAAGAAAGAGTATTTCCGGCTCATCACCATTTTTGTTATCAGTCCAGAGTTTTAGAATCGGATGGGTAGTATTTTGAGAAATAATAGTATGTGCCAAGTCAAGGATATGTTGGTGGCTACGATAATTTCTTTCTAGGTTAAATACCTTGTTTTCCTTAAAATCGATTTGAAATTTCTCAAGGTTTCTAAAATCCGCGCCTCGCCAAGAGTAAATGCTTTGCGAAAAATCGCCAACCACGGTAATGTTTTTATGACGAGAAGCCAGTTGTTTGGCAATTTGGTATTGGGCATGATTGGTGTCTTGATACTCGTCGACCAAAATGTAACAAAATCGCTTTTGATAGAAAGTTAATATTTGAGGCTGTTGTTGAAACAGTTTTGCCGTTTCAAATAACAAATCATCAAAGTCTAGAGCATTAAGTTGCTGCAGTCTTTGTTGATAGTATTTGTAAACTTCGGCGATAGTCTGATTAAAAATATCATCGTTTAGTTCAGCTAAATCAGCAGGTGTAAGTAGTTGTTCTTTAGCTTGAGAGATTTTGTAAAGAAGATAAGCTGCTGAAAGTCTGGTGGCAATTAATTTTTGTTTGAGAATATCTTTCATAATATCTTTTTGGTCGGCCTCGTCAAAAATAACAAAGTCACGAGAGGCGGTTGAAGCGGTTCCATGCCGCCTTAACACACCAGCAGCAAAAGAGTGAAAAGTTGTGGCGGTGATTTTCTCCGGGGCAAAGTCTTTGTTTATTTGGGTTCGGATTCGTTCGCGCATTTCGTCTGCAGCCTTATTGGTAAAAGTTAACATTAAGATATTTTCAGACCGGGCCTGCTTGTTTAACAGAAGATACATTGCTTTATAAGTAAGTACTCTGGTTTTGCCGGAGCCAGCCCCAGCCAGAATTAGTGAGGGACCGTTGATGTACTGAACTGCTTTTTGTTGTTCTTGATTAAGCATATTGAGGAATGAGAATGACATAGGTTATAGTATACTCATACTTAAAGAAAGTAGTTCTAATAGGTTTTTTTGTTTAAACCGTCTTATATAGCCTTGTTTTGCAAATCGGCGCAAGACAGGTATAATCTTAACACATGCGGCAAAAAATAATTGTTGGAAACTTCAAGGCAGAGCTCAACCAGCAGGAGTTAAGAGTTTGGTTGGAAAAAGCAGCGACTCGAGTAAAAAGATTAAATTTAGATGGAAAAACGATTATTTTAGCTCCACAATTTGTGTACTTAGATTTATTTAAGAGAGAAATAGAGCGGCAAGCTTTGCCTTTCCGTTTGGCTGCTCAAGATGTTTCTCGTTTTGAGGCCGGCGCCTATACTGGAGAAGTAACTGCAAGAGACTTAAAAGATTTTGTGGAGTTTGTAATTATTGGTCATTCGGAGCGGCGACGATATTTCACAAAATCTGAAGGTCAAGAGGAGCTGCAGGCTAAAATACAACTGGCCCACAAGTACGGACTTAAGGTGATTTTATGTATGGGGAAAGAAGATGGTTGCCAAACTGAAGTTTTTGCGATTGCTTATGAGCCGCTATCTGCAATAGGCAGAGGTTATCCTGAACCACCTTTTGAGAGTTATCAAGTTGCAGAAAAGATAAAAAAAACTACGGTTGCAAAATATTACTTATACGGCGGCAGTGTCAATAAAGATAATGTGACAGAGTTTATCAGCGTTGGCTTTGACGGAGTAATTATTGGTAAAAAAACTCTTAATGTCGATCATTTTTTTGAGCTTGTAGTTAATGCGTAAATACATTATGAAGCCACTGCAGAGGTTTAAACTACTGTTGTTTTTTTTGCTTCTGTTGTTTGGTTTTTATAGTCTTTGGTTTATTGCCCCGTATTTTACCTATGCTAAAAAAAATGGATTGTTGAGAGTGCTTTTTTATCCAACTTCAGCGTTAGTTAAAGCAGACACCAAACAACAAGTTAATTTAGTGTTATTGGGTTTGCCCGGAGGAACTTATGACGGATCTTTTTTGACAGACAGCATTCAGTTGGTTAGCTTTAATCAAAAGACAAAAAAGATTGTTATTATTGCTGTTCCCCGAGACATTTGGAGTGAGGAAATGCGCGACAAGATAAATTCAGCCTATTTTTATGGCTGGTATAAACATGACAACCCATTATATTGGCTTAAACCCCAGTTGAAAAAGATTACCGGCTTTGCTCCGGACTATTATTTAGTGATTGATTTTGAAAAATTTAAAAAGCTGATTGACTATTTGGGTGGTATCGAGGTTAATGTTGAGCGCTCTTTTACTGACAACAAATTCCCCATTCCGGGTCGGGAGAATGATGACTGCAACGGCGACAAAGAACACCTTTGTCGTTATCAAAGTATAAGTTTTAAGAAGGGATTGCAACATATGGATGGCGAGTTGGCACTTAAATTTGCCCGCTCAAGAAATGCCAAAGGGCCGGAAGGAACGGATTTTGCCCGGGAAAAAAGACAGCAAAAAGTAATACAGGCAGTACTTGAGAAAATTACTGCCAAAGAATTTATTTTTGGGAGAGAAAAATTTATCAACTTTGTTGAATATGCCGACAAGCTGTTTGCCAAAAATATTTCTTTACCGGAATTGTTAGCGCTTGCACGTAGCTATTTTCTCAACCGCAAAAAAATCGTAATTAAAAGTATAGAACTGTCTGAAGATTTGTTTTACACTCCCGCCTATAAGGATTATGAGGGCCGTTATGTGCTTTTACCCAGAGGTGGTTTTGGTACACTTCGTCGCTATATAGAACAAAAAATCAACGAGGAAAATTAAGCTTTAAGAGCTCCTTTTGTTTTAGCTCAAAAGCTTGAGGGAAAACCTGCCTTTGATAGTAAAAGTAGGTTCGTAACTCATAGGCACTAGAAAGAATAAGCAGGGTAATAAGCAAGAGTTTTATAGCAATGGGCCTTTTCTGCCAAAAGTTAGCCAGAGTTTCAGTCATAAAAAAGACCAGTGCGACAATTGCACTGTAAGTTCGCAAAAAATGCGGATTCTCCTGTGGATAAGTCAAAAGCGACGGGGCAATGCTGATTAAAAACCAAGCCAAAAAGAAGAAAAAATTAGCCTTGTTTTTTTTGAAAGCCAAAAATACTCCAAGCAATAAAATCCCGCTCAAAATCGGGTTAAGTGCCGGCTTGCCGGGATAATTGTGTCGGCCATTCAAGTCGCCTTTGAAGCTGAACATTAACAGGTTTTTGCCGATGTTTTCGCAGAACATGTTGAATTTTTGCTTTGAGGTTAATTTTTTGTTGTTGAGATAGGTTAGGTTTTGCACTCGTTCCTCAACAGCATTAGTTTGTAAAAAAAGAGGAGTGGCAAAAAGAAAAACTGTGAGTAAAAACCCAACTATATATTGCAGCTTGCTTTTGCGCAGAATAAGAAGAGTTATTGGGACAAGAAAAAAGATGCGGCCGGGAAGATAGGAATAGAAAGCAACAACTGTAGTCAACAGGGCCGCAAACCAATAATTTTTTCTGCCCTGTTTGATAAATGTCAACAACAAAAGTATTGACAGAAGTTGCCAAAACAATAAGTAGGTTGCTTCGAAGGCAAAGCGTGCAAACTGAAAATTCCAGCGCAGGCTTAAAAAAATAAACGCACCAAGAAAAGCAGGAACGGTTTTAAAAAAACGCAACAGCAAAAGGTATATTAATACACTGTTTAACACACCAAAGACAGCTGCGGGCAGACGCAAAGAGAAAGTCGAGATGCCAAAAATTTTAAACGAGGACAAGATAAAAAAATAGTAAGGAGTGGTATGTCCGGTAGCAAGCGGCGAATAAATTGTTGGTTTTTTTTCTAAAGACAGTGAAAGGCGAGCAAACTCAAGCTCATCAACAGAAATGTTTTGCGGCAAATTTGGGAAACGGTAAAAGATAATTAAGGCGGCAAAACTGGCAATTAGTGCAGCTATCAGGTACTTTTTGCTAAAATACTTCATAATGGATTTGTCAGTAATTATCCTTTCTTATAATACCAAAAAACTGACCTTAAAAGCGGTTGAGACAGTGTTGAACAGTCTGGAAAGGGCTCGATTTAAATACCAAGTCGTGGTTTTAGATAACGGCTCATCAGACGGTTCGACCAAAGCATTAAAACAAACATACGGTCAAAAAATAGAACTTATTCAAGTCAAAAAAAATCTGGGATTTGCCAAGGGGAACAATCAGGCGGCAAAAGTGGCAAGAGGTAGGTATTTGTTATTTTTAAACTCGGACATTGAGGTTTTGGATGACTCAATAGTGAAACTTTTTGATTTTTATCGCGCCAACGAAAAGAAATATCAATTTGTCGGCGGAAAACTTCTTAATCCGGACGGTACTAATCAACCGTCTTGCGGTCCTTTTTATTCTCTTTTGGTGGTTTTTGCGGCACTTTTTTTAAAAGGTGATTATTGGGGTTTAACTCGCTGGTCGCCAAACAGAGAAGTTTGTGTTGATTGGGTTTCTGGGGCTTGTTTTATGTGCAGAAAAGACTATTTCCAAGCTTTAGGAGGTTTTGATGAGAATATTTTTATGTATATGGAGGAGATAGACCTTTTTTATCGAGCAGCAAAAGTTGGCTTGCGGGTCGGATTTTACCCGCAGGCTAGGTTTATTCACCTTGGCAGTGCTTCAAGCGCAGGAAGAAAAAAACCAATACTCAATGTTTATCGAGGTTTTACTTATTTTTATCGTAAACACCACTCAAGACTAGAAAACATATTCTTACGGCTGTTATTGAAAAGCAAGGCCTATATTAGTTATACTTTAGGAATAGCGGTGCAAAACCGTTATTTACGGGAGACTTATGCTGAAGCTCTCAAAATTGTTTAAATACAGACTTATCAATTGGTTGGTGTTTTTGTATATCTTTTTTATTCCTTTATGGCCGAAGCTTCCTTTTCAAACGGTTGGCTATACTTATATTGCTATTCGTTACGAAGACTTATTTGTAGCTTTGTTAGTTTTGGTATTTTTGTTCGAGCTGGTTAGGGGGAAAGTCAAGCTTAAAGATAACCCGCTTTTTAAACCGATCGTATTTTATTGGCTGGTAGTTTTTGTTTCTTTTTTGTTTGGTTTTTATATTTTGCGGACGATTAAAACTTTGGAGTTAGGTTTTCTAAACAGCGCCAGACGGGTTGAATATATGATTGTATTTTTTATTGCTTTTGCGACGCTGCAGAAAAAAGAACAATTTTTATTATACTTAAAAAGCATTTTTTTGGTTTTAGCCTTGGTGAGTTTATATGGAATAGGACAAAAATTTTTTGGCTGGCCGGCAGTACAGACGATGAATCCGCATTATGCTAAGGGTTTATTGTTGACTCTTGACGCAAATGCAAGAATTTCCTCAACCTTTGGAGGACATTATGATTTGGCTGCTTATTTGGTAGTGTTGTTTCCTTTAGTTTTGGCAGCTTTTGCTGTTTCAGGAAAAGTGCATTATTTTTTACTTTTTGCCATATCTTTATTAGCGCTGATTTTGACTGCCTCTCGAGTTTCTTACATTGCTTATGCTGTTTCAGCAGGAGCTTTTTTGTTGTTTATTCGCCGACCTAAATTATTGTTGGCAGTAATTTTGTTAACGGTTTTATTGACTCCGTTGTCGGAAAATTTGACTAAGCGGATTAAGCGTACTTTCCGTGAAGAATATGTTTGGTACAATCCGCAAACCGGAAGCGCGATAGTCCCGCGAGAAATTAGAGCTGATGATTTGCCGCCAGGAGACTTGGTGGTAAGCAAGAAAGAAACCGAAGTGCTTCCTCCTCAAAAAATTAGCAGTAAAGAAGCGCAGTTGGTGAAAAATCAAATACGAGATAAAATAGTGGAAGAGGCGGCCAAAACCGGAAAAAAATTAACTGAAGCAGAAATACAGGTTTTGGTAAATGATGTTTTTAATAAACTGCAGCCGGCAAAATCGGTAGTCACCGATATCTCTTTTGCTACCCGTCTTCAGGTAGAGTGGCCAAGAGCAGTAATGGCTTTTATTAAGAATCCTCTGTCTGGAACAGGCCCATCCTCAATTACCGAAGCCACTGATAATTTTTTGAGTAGAGCCTTGGGAGAAACAGGAATATTGGGGTTTACAGCATTCTTTTTTATCATAGCCAAACTGCAATTTTTGTTTTGGACAGCAGCAAGACGCCTGTCAGAAAAAGGCAGGATTTTATTTTTAGGAGTTATCTTTGGAGTAGCGGGATTGTTGATTAATGCTTTATACATTGATGTTTTTGAGGCTTCTAAAATCGCATTTTTCATTTGGTTTTTGTGGGGTTTGATGTTGAAGTTGACGACTTTTAACAAACGCGAAATTGAGACAGTTGCGGCAAAAATTTGAAATGAAGAAAAAAACTAATTGGGGCTCGCGTATTCTATTTATTTTATTGTTTATTATAGCGCTTACAGCACGGCTTTACCGTATAGATAATTCTTTGACTGAATGGTTTTCTTGGCGGCAAACCGATACCGCGGCGGTAGCCAGATTTTTATTGGAAGATGACTTTAATCTATTAAAACCAAGGTATTATGATTTGTCTAATATTCAATCTGGTTTAGATAATCCCCAAGGTTTGCGGATGGTAGAGTTACCGCTCTACAATGCACTTTTTGCCGCTGGTTATAGGTTATGGCCGGTTGTGAGTTTAGAAATATGGGGAAGAATAATTACTATTGTTTTTTCGCTTATGACGCTTTGGGTGATTTTTTATCTATTGCAGAGGGAATTTGGGCTATTGGAGGCGTTTTTTGCCGGACTTTTTTTTGCCGTTTCTCCTTATGTTGTTTTTTATTCAAGGGCAATTTTGCCTGATATGCCGGCAGTATCAACCATATTACTGTCAATTTTTTTTATTTATCGCTTCTTTTACGCCCACGCTTGGTTTAATTTTGTCTTGAGTGTGGTATTTGCGGCTACAGCCCTTTTAATCAAACCAACAGTAATTTTTTACCTGTTGGTATGTTTGTATTTTCTTTACCAAAAAAGCTACAAGAGGGGAGAGATGAAGTTTGCCTTAATACTTATTTATCTTTTCTGTGCAGTTATGCCGGTATTTTTATGGCGAAACTATATCCGCGCCTTTCCTGAAGGAATTCCTGCTAACAACTGGTTATTGACTTCGGTAAATACTCCACAGGGGCTAGAGAATATCTTTTTAAAACCGGCTTTTTTTCGTTGGGTATTTTTTGAAAGAATTAACAACTTAATTTTAGGTGGTTATTTGGTATTTTTTGTAACCTTGGCGCTATTTGTATATAGGAACAAACGCTTAAATATTCACTATCCATTTACAGCGGCAGCAGCGCTTTATTTATTGGTATTTCAGGGCGGCAATGTTCAGCACGATTATTATCAAATCATCATTACTCCAAGTCTGGCTATTCTGCTTGGAGTGGGAGCGGGTTGGTTCTTGCGCCAACGCGATCTGACAGCTTTCGTTTGGCGATATCTGGCTGTCTTGCTTATTTTAGTTTCCTCGCTGTTTTTTTCTTTTTACCAGGTAAAAGGTTTTTACAATGAAAGAGAGGATTTGTTGCTAACTGCAGATATTATTCGCTCATTTACCGATAAAGATGACATTATTATTACAGACAGCCAAGGAGATACAACACTTTTATATCTTAGCGACCGAAGGGGTTATCCTGCTCCATACAAGGACCTGTCCGTTCTGAAACAGCAAGGGGCTAAATTTTTTGTCACCGGTGACAAAGCATATAAGGAGCGCCTTAGCAAAGAGAATTACCGGTTATTGTTTGAAAACGACCAAGTCCTGATTTTTCAGCTATGAGAATATTAATGCTGACTCCCTACTTGCCTTATCCGCCTTCAAGCGGCGGGCAAATCCGTACCTATAACCTGCTTAAATACTTAAGTAAAACGCATAAAATTACTCTTGTCTCGCTTTATAAAAAAGAGCGAGAGAAAAAATATCTTAAAGAGCTTAAGAAGTACTGTGTACAAATTTATGCGTGTAAAAGAGCAGAAAAACCTTGGCAGCTCAAAAACATAGTTAAGGCAGCCTTTTCCAAGCAGCCGTTTTTAGTTGTTAGAAACTTTTCCGAAGAAGCCGACAGAGTGTTAAAAAAACTTCTCTCAACACAAAAGTTTGATGTAATCCACGCAGAAACCTTTTATGTCATGCCCCACTTGCCCGCAACTGAAGTGCCAATTTTGTTGGTAGAGCAAACGATAGAATATCGAGTCTATCAGCATTTTGTACAAAGCCTGCCGTTTTTGATTCGCTGGTTATTTTATGCCGACATTATGAAACTCAAGTACTGGGAGCGGTTTTATTGGCAAAAAGCAGATTTAGTGGCAACTGTAAGTAAGTTGGATAAAGAAAAGATTAAAAAATTAGAACCAAAAGTTGCTTTAACTGTAATTCCAAACGGAGCCGGTGACGAGATAATGAGTATTCCGCTGAAAAAAAGAGACCTAGACCGTCCCAAGTTGTTATTTGTTGGTAATTTTTATTGGTTGCAAAATGTTGAGGCAGCAAAAATACTGATTGGCAAAATCTACCCGCTTTTGAAAGCTAAGTTGAAAAATTTTAAGCTGATAATAGCGGGACAAAATGCCAAAAACAAGTTGCGACTGGAGTGTCGAGCGGACTTGGAGATTATTGATATTGACGCAGACGATGCCAGTTTGGTGTACTCTTTGTACAAAGAGTCAACTTTGTTTATTGCGCCAATATACGGACCGGGTGGAACCAGACTAAAAATTCTGGCGGCAATGGCAGCCGGGTTGCCAATAATTTCCACTCCAACCGGCGTGGACGGTTTAGATTTGCAAGCAGATTCTGAAGTGTTAATTGCCGAAACAGCCGATGAGTTTGTAGCAAAAATTAAGGGCATCATTAGTAATAAAGAGCTGTACTATAAAATACAAAAATGTGCTTATAACTTGGTCCGCAACAAATATAGCTGGGAAAAGATTGCGCATCAGCTGGAAGAGGAATATCAAAAATTAAGAAAACAAACATGAGAATTGGCATTGATATTTCGCAAATACAGTATAAGGGAACTGGGGTGGCAAGGTATACTTTGGGCTTGTTGAATGCGATTTTAACTTATGATCAAGACAATGATTGGGTGTTTTTCTTTTCTTCTTTAAGACAAAACCTTGCACAGGAGTTGCGGGAAAAAATAATTAAAAGCGGGCATACAGTTAAAAGCTACAGGTTTCCGGCAAGCTTTTTGTCATATTTGTGGAACTCTTTACACAAGGTGTCTATAGAAAGATTTACCGGTCGGCTCGATTGGTTTATTAGTTCTGACTGGACAGAACCACCTGCCAAGAGCGCTAAAAAAGCAACAGTTATTCATGATATGGTTTGCTTTCGTTATCCTGAAACTGTCGCGCCTGAAATACTTAAAACCCAACAGAAAAGACTTGCTCATGTGAGTAGGGAATCAACACTAGTATTTACCGACTCAAAAGCTACGGAAAGTGATTTATTAAAATATCTAGACATAGATAGCAAAAAGGTAAAGGTAGTTTATCCCGGTGTTGAAACTGTGGTACCCAAAAAACACGAAGTAGAGAAAACTTTAGCCAAGTATAAATTGAAGGAGCCGTTTATTCTGACTGTGGGCAAAATAGAACCACGAAAAAACTTGCGCCGTTTAATTGAGGCGTATCTAGCAAAAAAAGCCCAACTGCCAAAACTCACAATTGTTGGTCAACAAGGATGGGATAGCTTGACAGTTAGCGATGAACGAATTAAATTTTTGGGTTATGTGACCGATACGGAGCTTTGGTGTTTGTATATGGCTGCACAATTTTTTATTTATCCGTCTATTTGGGAAGGATTTGGTTACCCGGTGGTTGAAGCAATGCAGCTTGGTACTCCGGTTGCAGCTTCCAACACTTCTTCTTTGCCAGAGATAGCCAAGGGAGCAGCTTATTTTTTTGATCCGTTAACAGTATCAAGCATTGAACAGGCTCTGGTTGAATTGTCGGTCAACGCTAAATTGCGGCAAAAGTTGCGGCAGAAAGCTCTGTTAAAAAGCAGAGAGTTTAATTGGAGAAAATCGCTTGAACAGATATTAAGCGCGCTGAAAAAAGCATAAATACTATGTTAATCGGAGTAGATGGAAATGAAGCAAATGTAAAGGAGAAGGTTGGTGTTTCCTGGTATGTTTTTAACTTGCTGAAAGAATTTGCCAAGATGGCTGATTACAAGACACGTTTCAGAATTTTTCTTAGAGACAAACCAGACTATTCTTTGCCTTCTGAGAGCTCATATTTCAAATATTGTGTGATTCCGGGAAAATTTTTATGGTCACAAATTTTTCTGCCTTTAACACTTTTTTTAAAACATCGTGATCTTGATGTATTTTTATCTCCAGCACATTACGCGCCCAGAATTGCTCCTTGTAAAACCGTAGTTATTATTCACGACCTGTCATTTTTTTATTATCCACAAGAGTTTTTAAAGCAAGACCTTTATAAGTTAAAAAACTGGACAGCTTATAGCGTAAAACAAGCCTCTAAAATAATTGCAGTATCGCAGAGTACAAAGCTAGATCTTATGTCTTTATACGAAGTTGAGAGAGATAAAATAGTGGTTGTTTATAACGGCTTCAGCTTTAACACCAGACTCGCAAAATTAGAAAAGGAAACAGTTAAAAAACCCTACTTTTTATATATCGGAACATTACAGCCACGCAAGAATATAATCAACTTAATTCTTGCCTTTGAAAAGTTTAGACAACATTATAGTCAGTATTACTTATATTTGGTTGGAAGAAAGGGTTGGCTATATCAAGATATTTTTGAGCTGGTGAAAAAAAGGAAACTTGCTGAGTGGGTTATATTTACTGGTTATGTAAACGAGCGGGAAAAGCAGGGATTGTTAAAAGAAGCAAGCGGTTTGTTGGTGCCGGGATTTTATGAGGGTTTTGGTTTGCCAATTCTTGAGGGATTTGCGGCTGGGGTTCCGGTTTTAGCAGCTGACTCTGGTGCTTTGCCTGAAATTGGAGGAGAGGGATGTATATATTTTAATCCAACTAAGACAGATGAGATAACAACTGCTATGTTGTCGGCAGTTGCCGGAAAGTTTACCACAGCCTTGAAACATAAAGCCAAACTTCGGCTTAAGAATTTTTCTTGGCAAAAAACCGCGCTTCAAATTTTGCGAGTCTGCAGATAAGTCAAAAGCACATCACGGTTGTTTTGCAGTTCTCCGCTTTCTACTTTTTGGAAAAGCTCACTCAATATTTGTCCCACAGCCGGTCCGGGAGAAATTTTGAAAAGTTGCATAATGTCATTGCCGTCAACTGCAAGGTCATGAACAGTAAACGGCTGTTTTTGTACTTCTTCAAGTCGCTTTTTGAAAAGCTCAAATCTCCAAGAGCTTGGTTTTGCTCCAGAGCCGATGCGATCGGCTATTCTTAAATCTAAGATGTCTTGTAAATTATTCTTACCAACTAATCGGATAAAACGTCTTAAAGCTTTGTCGGTTTGTTTTTCAGAAACGGTGAATTGGTGGTGGCGGACTAGCGTTGTGAGTTTTGTTAGTTGCTTTTTGGACAAGCGCAAACGCTGACCTATTTTATAAGCCATTTGTGTGCCGACAAGCTCATGGTTGTAAAAAGTAACTACTCCGTTTGCTTGCACCTGTCGAGTAGCTGGTTTGCCTATATCATGCAATAGACAGGCCAAACGGACAATTGGCTGGGGATTTTGACAGGCTTTGAGGGTGTTGATTAAGTGGGTGCCGACATCATAAATATGGTGTCTTTTTGGACTAACCTGATCAACTCCAAATGCATCATACAACTCCGACAAAAACAACTTCAACAGGCCGGTATTTTTCAATAACATAACTCCGTCTGCCGGATGAGGACTGCCCAGAATTTTTAGAAACTCATCCCTGATACGCTCTTTACTAATGTATTTTAAAAGAGCGGCTTTTTCTTCTATTGCCAACAGTGTCTGTAGTTCTATTTGAAAACCGAGCTCGCTGGAGAAACGAATAGCCCGCATCATTCTTAATGCATCTTCAGAGAAGCGTTGTTTTGGATCACCAACAGCACGGATAAGTTTTTGTTCAAGGTCTTTAAGGCCATCAAACAAATCTATAAAGCGCTTACCATCATAGGCAAAGGCGTTTATGGTGAAATCGCGTCTTTGTAAATCTTCTTCTATAGTTTTGCCCCATTGAACCTTATCAGGATGACGGCGGTCAGAATAGCCAGACTCGCTTCGGTAAGTGGTGATTTCAAAAAAACTGTCAGTGTGTGACAAGATTACCGTTCCAAAACGATTTTCATATTTAGCGTTTTTAAAAAGGGTTAGTATTTGCTGAGGGGTGGCATTGGTAGCAAAATCTATACCGGTAGTTGGAGTGTCTTTGCCAAGAAGTCTATCACGCAAGTACCCGCCAACAACAAAGCACTCAAAATTATGTTTTTGCAGGCGACTAATTATGTCTTTGGCTGGCTTTGGAAGTTGAATGTTCATTGTGTTAAGATATTTTAATGAAACTGAAGGTGCGCTTTAAGTTGTTAGAGAAAGCGCATAGCGATTATATTATAACACTTCTTTTAAGAGACAGAGGAGTTGACAAGCACAAACAAGCAGAGTTTTTGTCGCCCCCAGCTCCGCAAAACTTGACACTTAAAGACATCGGTATTAACAAAACTGCTTTTTTACCGGCTTTTCAACGCTTGCGTCGTGCCTATAAGAATAAAGAAAAGCTAGTAATTTACAGCGATTATGATGTTGACGGCATTGTTGGTGCAACAATTCTTTGGCAAAGCATGTTTTTGCTTGGTTTTGATGTTATGCCGCATATACCAGATCGCAAACTTGAGGGATACGGGTTTTCTAAATTCGGTATAGAAAAAGTGATTAAAAAATATGCACCCAACTTAATTGTTAGTGTTGATCATGGTATTTCAGAGGAAGACTATATCAGCTATTTAAAAAAACGCGGGATAGAGGTTATAGTTTTAGACCATCATTTGCAAACAAGCCAGCCGCCCAAAAGCGCGGTTGCAGTTATTTATACTCAAGCAGTTTGCGCAGGAGGAATCAGCTACTTTTTTGCTAAAGAGCTGGTTGATAATTGGCAGGAAAAAAACGGGTTAAAGCAAAAGTTTCGATTTGATTATGTTGTGCTTGCTGGTATTGGAACAATTACGGATGTAATGCCGTTAAATGGCGTATCACGCTCTTTGGCTTTTTATGCTCTTAAATACCTAAACCGAGTTGAAAATATCGGTTTAAGAGCGCTATTAAAACAGTCAGGTCTTGTTGATAAAGTCAAATATAATGCTTATGACATCGGTTTTATTATTGGTCCGCGCATTAATGCAGCAGGCAGACTAGGTGACCCGTTGGACGCTTTACGACTGTTGTGTACCAGAAACACTAAACAAGCTAAAGACTTAGCCAACAAGTTGAATATTCACAACAGAAACAGGCAGCTGAAGCTAGAAACAGAGTTGGAAGAGGCAGAAAAACAGTTAAAAACACAGAAGAGCAACCACATATATTTCGTTTATTCTGCTGAATTTGAAGAGGGAATTGTCGGACTGATAGCGGCAAAACTTTGTGATAAATATAACCGTCCGGTTTTGGCAGCCAGTATTGTGGATGGGTTTGTTAAAGGTTCTGCCCGTTCAATTAAAAAAGTAAATATTACTAAAATCCTAGGGAAACTTAGTTCTTTTTTAGAGTCTTACGGAGGGCATGAAAAAGCCGCCGGTTTTTCGCTGCTTAAAAAAAACCTGCCCGTTTTCAAAGACGCACTGGCAAGGCTTGGAAACAAAATTATTAAAAGTGAAGCCTTGGAAAAGGAAGTAGTAGTTGATATTGAAACACCTCTGTCAAATATCAGCTTGTCTCTGGCTCGTGCTTTAGAGAAGTTGGAGCCATATGGAGAGGGGAATTTAGAACCGCTATTTTTGTCTAGACGGGTAAAAATGGTTCATAGCCGTGCGGTTGGAGCTGATGGTCGACACAGTCAGCTTATGCTCAAAGATAAAACAGTAGTTACCGCGTATAAGGCAATTTTTTTTAATAGTCGGCAGACAGTTGCAGAGGTTAAAGAAGATGATGAAATTGATATTGTTTATAGTCTGGGCATAGATAATTGGGGTGGGGAGAGATTGGTATTAAAAGTAAAAGAAGTATGGAAAAGTGAAGTATAAAAGACTGTTTTTGGCAATAAAGTTGCCCAGAGTTATGAGGCAGGCTTTGTCAAAATATAGAAAGCGGAAGATATTTGGTGCTTTTCGTTGGATAGAGGATAGAAAACTTCATCTTACTGTTTATTTTTTAGGTAATGTTGAAGAGGAAAAAATAAACAAGATAGTTAGAAAACTAAATTACCTTTGTTTAAGAATTAAGCCGTTTAAACTGCAACTGTCAAGGCTTATTTTAGCTCCCGGCAAAAATCCACGCATGCTGTGGGCGGTGTTTAAGAATCCCTACAGCGAGTTTCGTGAGCTGGTAAAAAGTGTTTCTAACGAGCTTGCGCAGTTTCATCTTTCCGGACAAAAGCGTAGAAAGGTTGTTCCGCATATCACTTTAGCCAGATTCACCAATAAACTTAAGCTTAAACAGTCCGTGAACGAAGAACTCAAAATTACAGTTCCGTTAAAGATTAAACATATGGTTCTTTTTGAGTCAAAGCTGGGAAAAGAAGCAGAGTATAAACCGCTTATGGAGTTTAACTTTGCAAGATCTTAAGCATTTTAACAATGGTTGCAAAAGTTTGCAGATTTTATTATAATCAGCTGAAGATTAAAAAGTCTTAAATATGATAGAATGATTTTCTGGTTTAGAAAATTACATATGCAGAAAAATTATAAAAATCAATGTACTATTTTTCTTTAGTACATTTGCTAAAAAACCCGCCGAGCAGGCGGGTTTTTTTTAACGACAAATTGAGAAGGGGGCAATTATGAGGGAAACAATAGTTTTGTCAGTTGGCGGGTCAATAATAGTTCCAAATGGTGGCGTAAATGTTGATTTTTTAAGCAAGCTCAATAAATTTATTCGCAGGAATATTTCGCAAAAACGCCGCTTCTTTTTGATTGCTGGAGGAGGCAGCACAGCCAGACATTATATTGACGCTGGCCGACAGGTTATCAAGAAAATTACCTCCGAAGATTTGGACTGGCTGGGAATTCACTCAACACGCCTTAATGCTCATTTGCTGCGAACAATTTTTAGAGACATTGCTCACCCGAGAATTATTGAGAATTACAACCGAATTATTATGAATCTTAAAGAACCGGTAGTTATCGGCGGAGGTTGGAAGCCGGGTTGGTCCACCGACTATGATGCGGTACTTCTGGCGCGGGATTATGGAGCAAACTTAATTATTAATATGTCAAATATATATTGGGTTTATGATAAAGACCCGCGAAAATACAAAGACGCCAAGCGTATTGAAAAAACAACTTGGGATTATTTTGAAACATTGGTGGGTAACAAATGGATACCGGGGCTTTCTGCTCCATTTGATCCGGTGGCAGCACAATTGGCAAAAAAGTTTGGTTTAACTGTAATTGTAACTAAGGGAGAAGACTTCCGCAATCTACAGCGGATAATTGACGGCGAAAGTTTTAAGGGAACCGTAATTAAACCTTATGAAATATCAGCAGCTTTTTATGACAGAAAATATTATTTGGGAGAAAAGGGAGAATATAAATATCTCAAAGCACTTAACTACTCCCGCAATATTTTAAGAGAGATTGTTACTTGGTATAGAGCGTTGTATATTAAATTACAGTTTAATCCAAAAACTCTGTTGGATGTTGGTTGTGGGACGGGAGAGTTAGTGCATAAGCTTCGTTTGCTTGGAATTGATGCTAAAGGAGTGGAAATTTCTCATGATGCTTTAGAGCTATCCAGATCCGAAGTTAAACCATTTTTAACCTATGGAGATGTGACAAACATTCCCTATAAAGACAACAGTTTTGATATGGTGATTAGTTTTGATGTGCTTGAACATATGGAGCGGTCTAAATTAAAACAAGCGGCAAGAGAAACCGTGAGAGTAGCTAAGCGTGAGGTATTGCACAAGATATATACTAAAGAGAACTTGTTTATTAAGATGTTTCATGGAGCTGACCCTTCACACGTTTCA
>FWPV01003701.1_pt1 | contig 34132 bp, 30 predicted proteins | sample 2228371 | NCBI WGS metagenome assembly FWPV01 (sample SAMEA103939776, study PRJEB20133) | metagenome
TCCGGTTGCACCAAGACCAAACAAATCATTGTATTGAGTACCGTCAATCTGAATGTTGTTGTAACGGTTGTTTCTTCCTGCCACAGAACTATTATTACCGCTTGCCTGTGGAGAAAGTTTTGCAAGATCTCCAAAATTCTTTCCGATAGAAGGAACTAATTGAATATCTCTTGCTGTAACGTTTTGTGAAGCCCCTGTTCTGTTGCTGGAAAGAATAGTGTTTTTCTCGCCTACAACAGTAATGTCACCTAATTCAACTGCCTCTTCAAAAAGAGTATAATCAACTCTAAGGTTTTGACCTAATTGAAGAGCAGGGATTTCTGATTCTTGTGGTTTAAAGCCCACAAAAGAAACTGTTACCAAATAAGGACCACCAGTCCTTAATCCGTTTAAGTTATACTTTCCATCAACACGAGAGGTTGTACCATACTGGGTTCCTGATGGAGTGTGAACCGCAATAATATTTGCACCAGGTAATGGATCACCTTTTGCATCTACTACTGTTCCATTCATAGCTGAGGTAGTAACACCTTGCGCAAAAGAACTGCCCTGCGCCAAAAAGATTGTTACTAAAATCAGCAAGAAGAGTGATAGGAAAGAGTATCTTTTTATCATGATTTCTCCTTGAAATTATTAAAGGATAAGATATTTAAGAATAGTTTATTATGTAGATATATTTGCATAGCAAAGCTTTATAGAAAAAGAATCCATAATTAGCATTGGAAATATCTAAGTAAACCTTTTTTAATGCAAGCATTGGGTCGGAAATTTTTAAAAATAATATTTATTTAATATTTCAATAAAACTTGATTTTTAAATTTATTTGACTTTTGAAGATATTTAAGTAGCTAAAATTTACATTTTTCATACGGGGATAGAATTATGAAGGCTCTATCAAAGTTTTTAGTTATATCTGCATTTCTCTTTTTATTCACCAAAATCGCTGTCGGACAAAATAACGGTTACACTATCTTGATCTCTTTTGATGGATTCAGATGGGATTATGCTAATCGGGGAATATCACCGAATCTGGATTATATAAAGAACAATGGAGTTTCTGCTTTATCATTAAAGCCTTCTTTCCCATCCAAGACTTTTCCTAATCACTATACTATTGTAACAGGATTATATCCACAAAATCATGGAATTATTGCAAATAACTTTATTAATCCGATAAGTGGTAAAATTTTTAAAGTTGGTGATACAGCAGCGGTCAGAAATCCCGATTGGTATAAAGGTGAAGCAATTTGGGAAACTGCAAAAAGACAGGGAGTTAAAACCGCCAGCTATTTTTGGCCCGGTTCAGAAGTAAATCAAATTTCCCGTCGTCCGGATTATTATGAAAAATATGAGCATTTGAGAGACTACAACTTAAGAATTGAAGGAGTCCTAAACTGGCTTAAACTACCTTACAACGATAGACCGCGGCTGATTACAATGTATTTTGATGCGACTGATACTTACGGTCACAATTTTGGCACAAATTCTTCGGAAGTTAATTTTAGCATAATGAGACTTGATAGCCTGATAGGGAAACTTTTTGATGGACTTAAAAATATTAATTTAATTGACAGCACAAACATCATTATAGTTTCTGATCACGGTATGACAGATATAAGCAGTGACAAAATTATTAACGTGCAAGAACTGTTAAATGGAATTGACTGCACTTACTGGGATATGGGTCCGGTGATGTACCTGTTGCCTTCTAATGACTTGAGAGATAAAGTTTACAACACTTTAAAGAAATCAGAAAGAAACTTTAAGATTTATAAAAAATCTGAAATGCCGGATTATTTTCATTTCTCAGAAAGCTATATTATTCCGGATTTAATTTTAGTTGCAAATCCGGGTTGGAGTTTAGTAACAAACAAGGACTTAAAAAAATATTCTTCAAATTACTCCGGTGGAAATCATGGTTATGATAATAATTATTTAGACATGCATGGAATATTCTTTGCAATTGGTCCTGATTTTAAGAAAGGTTATAAAACCGGCACATTAAATAATATAGATATCTATCCGCTTCTTGCAGATATATTAGGTATATTTCCGAACCAAAAAATTGATGGTAATTTAGAGAACATAAAATTTGTATTAAAAAAATATTAAGGGCTTAATTGAATCATCTCGACTTAAACTGCACAAAAGGAAAATTAAAAAACGGTCTTGAGTACATACTTTATCAGGATAAAACCATTCCGCTGGTTGCTGTAAACATCTGGTATAAAGTTGGATCAGCATTTGAAAAAAAAGGTAAAACCGGTCTTGCACATTTTTTTGAACATATGATGTTTCAGGGTTCGGAAAATGTTCCCAAGGAAATGCACTTTAGATTAATACAGGAAGCCGGTGGAACTTTGAATGGATCAACCACAACAGACCGAACAAATTACTATGAGAAACTTCCGGCAAACAGTCTTGAACTGGCATTGTGGCTTGAATCTGACAGGATGGGCTATCTGCTTCCTGCTCTGACTCAGGAAAAGCTTGATAATCAAAAAGAGGTTGTAAAAAATGAACGACTTGAAAGGTACGAGAATCAACCTTATGGATTAGCGTGGGAGCTGCTTGTCACAAATCTTTATCCGGAAAATCATCCATACAGTTGGTCAACCATTGGATTCCTTAAAGATATTGAGAGTTACTCTTTGGACGATGTGAGTAATTTTTTCAGAAAATATTACTCCCCTGATAATGCCACAATAGTAATTGCGGGTGATTTTGAAAATGATAATGCAATAAACCTGCTTGAAAAATATTTTGAACCCATACCTTCTTTTAATTCGATTGAAACAGTTTCAACCAATTTTGTATCACTCGAAAAAAATATTGATATCGAACACAGAGATAATGTGCAATTGGACAGAATTCATCTCGCGTGGCCAACTGATTTCATTTTTGGAAATGATGATGCCGCATTAGAGGTGGCAGCAGATATTCTGTCAGGATCCAAAAATTCACGCCTATACAAAAAACTAGTTTTTGATTTGCAAATTTCGCAGGATGTGATGGCATATCAGCATTCAGGAAAATTCGGTGGTCATTTTATGATTATATCAACTGCAAGAGAAGGTGTGTCGCTCGATCAAATCAAACAGGTAATTTTTGATGAGATTAATGACATTATCGTTAAGGGCATACAAACAAAAGAATTGGAAAAATCAAAAAATGGAATAAAGGCTAATTTTGTTTATTCCATGCAAAACCTGGATACAGTTGCTGATTATCTTAACCACTATAATTTCTATCTCAATAAGCCCAGTTCATTTCAATTTGATTTAAACCGTTATAATCTTGTTGATGAAAATATGATCAGAGAATCAGTTAAGAAATATTTAACAAAACCATACGTTGAACTTAGAATCATCCCGAAAGAAAAATAAAATGATATTAGATAGAAAAATCAAACCTGAAATGCCCCAGACTTTGAAGTTTAATCCTCCGGAAATTGAAAAATTATTGCTGCAGAATGGGCTGCGGGTTTATTTTATTAAAAAAGATAAATTGCCGCTTGTAAGATTAAGTCTTGTGGTTAATGCCGGAAGCAGATTTGACCCCGAGAATAAAAAAGGGTTGGCATACTTAACATCAATGGTAATTGATGAAGGTGCCGGAGAATATTCTGCTTTGCAGCTTAGCGATGAATTCGATTTGATGGGCACAGGTTTCAACATATCTACTGATTCGGATTCAATAAATCTGACGCTTCAATCACTAACTGAAAATTTTGAAAAATCTTTTGAATTGTTTTCTAAGGTTCTCTTGCATCCCAAATTTGAGCCGGAGGATTTTGAAAGAGAAAAGAAAAAACTTTTTACCCGAATAATTCAAAGTAAAGATGAACCTGAAATTATTGCTGATCAGATATTTGAGAGAGTGATTTTTGGAGGAAATAACGGATATGCATTCCCTGTAATGGGATTAGAAAATTCAGTACCAAATATTGAATTAGAAAATTGCCTGAGTCATTATAAAAATTATTTTTTACCAAAAAATTCTTTTCTGATAATTGACGGAAACATTGAAACACAGGAATTATTCAAACTTCTGGAAAAATATCTTATTGGTTGGAAAAATCTAAATAATGATAGTACTGAGAACCAATCTTTCCCAAAATCTACGAAGAAAATTTTCATAAATCATAAAGCAGATTCTGTGCAAACCGAAATAAGAGTTGGTCATATTACCCCGCAAAGATCAATGGATGATTATTTTCAAAGACTATTATTAAACACGATACTCGGCGGACAATTTACAAGTCGTATTAATTTAAACCTACGTGAAAAAAATGGATTTACATACGGCGCCAATTCAAGTTTCAGATACTTAAAAGACGCTGCGTATTTTCAGATATCAACATCTGTGGGAAAGGAAAACACAGTTAAAGCTCTTAATGAAATTGAATATGAACTTAATGAAATAAAAAATGGAGTTACTCAAAAAGAAGTTGATTTTGCAAAGTCTTCTATTACAAAAAAATTCCCAATGCATTTTGAAACTTACCGGCAGATTGTGGGCAGTATCTCAACACAGGTGTTCTTCAATCTGCCAGATGATTACTTTGATAAGTACATAGACAAAATAAATTCTGTAGATAAAAATCAGATAGACGATGCAGCATTAAAATTTTTAGATGAAAATTATACTATAGTTCTTGTTGGTGATAAAAATGTGATTAAACAACAATTGGATGAATTGAATATTGAGTATTGTGAAACAGATATCGAAGGAAATGTTTTATAACTATCTTTTAATAACAATATCTCCGGGATAAATAAACTTGTAACCTATTTTTCTGTAAGCCGGAATAACTTGTGCAATTGCTAAATATTCATCGGAACCGACAAATAATATTTTCTCATCTTTTCTGCTTAATGTTTTTACGAACTCGTTAAATTTACCTTCAACATTAATGTCATTTGAATTTAATTCATAAAATGCACTTTTCTTTGCTAAAAATATTTTTCGTTTTAACAACTCGCTTTCAATAAACTTAAATTTTGATGATTCAATTAAATCCGATTTATCATCCACAATAAAAAATAAAGCGCTGTGAAATGTTCCGACAATTTCTCTTATCGATTTTTTTAATCTGTCTTCAGAATAATTTTCTGCCAGTTTATAATCAAGTTCAGTAATATCATCGTTAAGTAACAGTGCATATCTTTTACCTGCACGAGAGATTACGGGCAATATCTTTTTAGAATCAGATGATGGAACTAATACCAGATAATAAAGCTCAGGAATTTTTAACAGCTCTGAAAGTTTGGTGTCATTTTCTGTAAATCTTCCTGCCACAAGAAAAGCGATAGTACCATATTCCCTTTTTATTTTATCATCGTAAAAAATTTCAGCAGCAAGTTTAAGTTTATCTTCAGAGTGTATTTTTAGAATAGTTTTGTTAGCCTTTTTAATTTCTTCAGATTGTATCACAACATCGTCATTCCAAAAGAGCTCCTGTAATTCCAATAATATCAAATGAACTGGTAAATTTTTAGGTATAGTTATAGAATATGATTTATAAAGAGAATCACCGGAAAAGTTTTTTAATTTCTTCGGCACAATCCATTCATCATAAAGCCCATAATTTTTTAATGCGGTATTAAAAATTTTATCTATTTCAATTCCGCTAAGTACTTCTCTTGTTTTGGGAATTTCTGCAGGTGCAATAAATTTTGAAACAAGTACATTAATAACTAACAAAATTATAACGAGCACAAAAAGTACAGTCGCGGTTTTTTTCAGTAACTCAGAATTAAACATTATGAAATAAATCTTAACTATTCTTAAAAACTGGTTTTCTCTTTTCTAAAAATGCCGAGGTACCTTCTTTAAAATCATCTGTACCGCAGCATAAAGCAAAAAGACTCGCTTCAATATTTAGTCCTTCTCTTAACGAAAGCTGCTTTGATGAATTAACAGCTTTTATGGCAAACTTAATTGCAATCTGTCCTTTGCTTGCAATTTTAGCTGCCATTTCCCAGGCTTTACTTAAAAGATCGGATTGTTGATAAACTTTATTTACTAAACCAATTTCATATGCTGTATTTGCATCCACTAAATCGCCTGTTAAAATCATCTCCATTGCTCTACCGGAGTTTACAATTCTTGCAAGTCTTTGCGTTCCTCCATACCCGGGAATGATACCAAGATTAACTTCCGGTTGACCAAATTTTGCGTTATCACTTGCAAGCCTGATATGACAAGCCAAAGCAAGTTCACACCCGCCGCCTAAAGCAAATCCATTAACGGCTGCAATTACAGGTTTTTCAAACTCTTCGATACAAGTAAAAACACCTTGCCCAAACTCAGCAAACTTTTTTGCTTCAAGCATATTAAGCTTATTTAATTCTGAAATATCAGCACCGGCAACAAAAGCTTTTTCTCCGCTGCCGGTTAAAATTATCACATAAACATTTTCATCGTATTTAAGAATATTAAAAAGCGATTGAAGCTCTGATAAAGTCTCGTTATTAAGAGCATTAAGTTTATCAGGTCTATTTATAGTAACAACAGCAATTTTTTCTTTGATATCCAGTAAAAGATTTTTGAATTCCATTTTAACCTCACATACTTATGAATAAAGGTATCCGCACTTTTAAATCCAATGAAATAAATTGATCCACATTAGTATAATTGTATGCCGCAAGAAGCTCCATCATAAACATAGAAACACCAACTCCTGCACTAAATCCAACACCTGATTCTTCTTGTAAAAAATTATTCCTTCCAGCATTCTGATCAAACTCGTGTAGTTTTTGGTAATAGGTATAATTAAACGATGCCTGAACTATTGGCATTAGCAGAACTATATTTTCAAGCATTGGTGGGAAGTAATATCTTACACCTAAATTAATTGGTAAAGAATTGGTGTGATAATTTGAGTAATCCGTTTCCTGGAAAAAATTTTGTGAACCCGGATACTGCTCAAATCCAAGAGAACCAAAAAGAAAAACAGGCAGAACTTCATTATCAGTGTAGGCAAATTCTACTTTAACTCCATATCCTATATCTGTTGATTTAGCAAAATCACCAACCGGCACACGTGGACCGACTCCAAATCCAAGAAAAAAACCCGTGGTTTTGCTGGATGGGGGTTTTTCTGCATAAACAGATAAAGCAGCCAAAAGAAAAATGATTGATAAAGTTAATAATCTGGTTTTCATTTCTTATTTAATTCTAAAATTAAAATTGACTGAACTTAGAAATTATTTCTTTAGTTAATAGCTGAAATTCTTAATCTTTCTTTAGATAGTTCACCGCCATAGTTTGCTGTTTGAAAAATTAAATATGCACCTATTAAAGATAGTATTACAAAAACAAATAAGATTTTCTTATTAAGTTTTTTTTTGATTGACAAATATGTTCTTAAAATAAGTAATCCTGTAATGTACCAAACAGTTATGGTTGCAAAAGTCTGGTGTGAATCAAACACTTGTAAACTTTCATTCTGCCAATCTTTAATAAAGGTAAAAGCCTGATTGCCTGTAAAAACTGCTGCCAGAGATCCTAATGTCCCAATCAGTAAAAAAACACCGGCAGTTTTTACAAAGAAATCCCTCCCTGTTGTCAAAGCCAGAATTTCAATCAGTGGATAAACCATCAGGAAGGCAATGGGAAAATGAATTACTTTATGATGTAAGTTTGCTAAAAACTCCATATCTAACTTATCCTATCAAAACAGAGCCGCCATTTACATTTAATATCTCCCCATTTATATGTCTTGCCAGGTCTGATGCAAGAAATAATACCGGACCTGCGATATCATCTGCAGTTGCAATTCTACCCAGAGGAATTTTTTTCAACTCTTCTTCCAATAATTTTTTATTGCCCAAAACTTTTTCAGACATATCAGTTAAAACCCAGCCAGGTGCAACGCTGTTGACTGTAATGTTATATGGTCCAAGTTCAGATGCTAATGACTTGGTGAAAGAAATCATTCCGCCTTTTGAAGCTGCATAGTGAGAGTAATGTGCCTCTCCTCTTTGCCCGGCAGTTGAAGAAATATTAATTATTCGTCCCCACCTCTTAATTTTCATAGATGGAACAACATAATGAGTAAAAAGATAAGTAGAAGTAAGATTAGTTTTGATTGTTTCTTCCCAATGTTCCAAACTTAATTTATGGATTTTGCCTTCTTTCCAGATGCCTGCATTATTTACAAGTACATCAATTCTTCCAAAATCATTAAGTACAGATTTTACAGCACTTTTTATCTCATCCCTATTGGTAACATCAACTTTATAGGCTTTGCATTTGGAAATATTCTGATAACGTTTAACTAATCTTGCTGCAACAGCAGAATTAGTATTGTAAGTAAACGCTACTTTTGCACCGGCCATACAAAAATATTTTACGCAAGCAGCTCCAATTCCTCTGGAACCGCCTGTAATCAGCACTACTTTAGATTTCAGATTAAGCATTTTAATACTCCACTTTATAAAGAAACAAACCTTTAGAAGGGACTGATTCAGAAGCCTCTTCGCGGTTTTTTGAATTAAAGATAATGTCTATAAACTCCCGGGGATTTTCCTGTTCCAAAGAATTTAGCAAAGTTCCGGTTATAGAGCGCACCATCCCGTGTAAAAATCTGTTTGCTGAAATCCTGAAAACAATTAAATCGTTTTTCTTTCGCCAGCTTAACTCATATATGATGCACTGTTTATTATCGATCTCAAAATTCTTTTTAGAAAACGAAGTAAAATCATTTTCACCAATAAAAAACCTGCTAATCTGATTTAACTTATCCAAATCAATTTTAACAGGATAAAAATAAGAATAATTCCTGTAGAATGGAGACTTATTCTGACTGATTAAATAAATGTAAGTTCTTTTTTTTGCATCAAACCTCGCGTGAAATTCAGGATTGACCTGAACAATTTTTGAAATTGAGATATCCGGAGGAAGAATTGAATTCAATGAATAATGAAATTTGTAAATATCAATTTCCGCATCGCTTCTGAAGTTAGCCACCTGCCCTAAAGCGTGCACGCCGGCATCAGTTCTGCCTGAGCCAATTAGATTGACATCTTGTTTTAGTAAGATTTGTATTGCATCGGTTATCTTTTGCTGAATTGTAACAGCATTCTGCTGAATCTGCCAGCCAGAATAATTCGTCCCGTCATATTGAATTGTGAGTTTATAATTTTTCAAGTCTGCGTAAATGTAATTAGAGATAAAGATATATTAAAAACAACACAGGAATAATCAGTAAAAGACCTAACGCTTTAGTTGCAATCCTTTTTATTTCATCAGAGCCCCATACAACGGTAATAATCATTTTTACAAAAGTGTTTGCAATCAGTGATATTATTATTGCTTTAATTGCAACGGAAACAGGAATTACTTCTGAGACTAAATTAGAAATAGAAACAACAATTGCATCCACACTCGATAATCCTGCTAAAGCACTTGCAGCGTAAATTCCGCTATCACCCAAATAAACCTGCGCAGCTTTGGTGATAAAAATTATCAGAGCAAAAACAGCTCCGAATAAAAATGCTGATTTAAGTTCAAATGGGTTCTTTAGTATTTCTTCTGTTAAGATTTCACTCTGCATTTTTCTAAAGAAAAACGTTGTAATGATAAATCCTGCCAAAGCAAAAATTATCAGAGGCAGCCAAATACTGCTGAGCAAATTTTGATTCACGATTGCAACAATTATCAAGACACGAACAAACATCACAGAGGAAGCTAAGATAACTCCTGTTGCATAGTTTGAAGATAATGTTAATTCCTGTTTACTTTTTTTTGCCATAGAATATGCTACCGCTGTGCTTGAAACCATTCCACCAAGTAATCCGGTAAGAACTATTCCCCTGTCTTTTCCAAACAATTTCATCAAAACGTAACCGATAAAACTTAATCCACTTACAAGAATAACTATGTACCAAACTAATCTGGGATTCAGAACATTCAGAGGTCCGAATGCTTTGTCCGGAAGCAGAGGTAAAATGATCAGTGTGATTATAGCAAATTTTAAAGTGGCGTAAATATCTGCGGCGCTAATCTTTCCTACAAATGAATGTAGTTGAAGTTTTAGTGATAAAAAAGAAGCAATAATTATTGCAATAACAGCGGGTAGCAAAAAATATCCCCAATAAACTAACGATCCTAAAATAAAAACAAGCATTCCAGAAATTTCTGATGTGCCTCCCAATCTTCCTTCTTTAGCCGCCGTTAGATACGCAGCAATAGATAATCCACTGAATCCAATGAAAATTGCTATGTAGATCCAGGTATCTGTAATTGATGCGATTAACGCTGATGTAAAACCGAGTATTCCGATTAAAGGAAATGTTCTGATGCCAGCAAATATTTTAGAATCTTTAGCGCGGGAATATTCTCTTTCCAATCCGATTAATAATCCAATAAAGATAACTGCAGCTAATCCTTGAAGAACGATAAGTAAATCTCCGGATTCCAGCAGTGGTTCAGGTTTGGGGAAATATCTGTCAATGATTAGCAATGAATCTATTTTGGTTTCCATCTTTTAACAGTTTTAACGTGTGGCCAAAAAAATTTTTAATTAGTATTTAATTAGTAATAAATATTCTGATTAAATTCTACTTTATTTAGCTTTTAATCGTTATTTTTTTGCTGCCATTATTTACCAGATTGAAATAAATGAAAAAACAAACCAATAATAAAATAAAACTTAGCGGCTTCAATAAGATAAAATACTTTTCATCAAAAGTTAATTACAAAGATTTATTTGAGTCTGCTCACGATGCAATTTTGATTATTGATCCTTTGGATGAAATAATTCTGGAAGCAAACAGTAGTGCAATTGAGTTGTTTGGTTATGACAAAAAAGATTTTATCGGTTTGCCACTAAAAAAGATTTCTAAATTTATTGATCTGGAAAGACCTCATATAAACAAATCCCTATTAACAAAAGATAAAAATACTTATGAATGTGTGCGTTTAACTTCCGATGGCAAAGAAATTTTTATGGATGTTAATAACTCAATAATAACTTACCAATCGGAAGATGTTATTCTTCAGTTGTGCAAGGATATCACAAAAAGAAAATTATCAGAGCAGGCTTTGGCTGAAAGCGAAAATAAATATCGTGCTTTATATGATAACCATCCTTTGATATTAATTACGATAGACTTACACAAAAAAATAATCTCAATGAATTCCAAGGGTGCAAAGGAGTTGGGTTACGAAATAAGTGAGTTAATAAGTTCTGACATATCAAGTCTTTTTAAAGTTTCAGAATCGGAAAGACTGGAAAAACAAATTAAATATGTACTTGATAACCCCGGAATACAGTCTTCCCACGAAATGAAAATGCTGCGGAAAGATGGAAGTGAGTTTTGGGTGCGGGAAACAATTTATACTTCAACTTTACCGGCTTATACAACTCAGATATTTTTTGTTTGTGATAATATTACCTATCAGAAAAATGCAGAGGCTGAGGCTAAAAAGCTTGCTCAAAGTCTGCAAAATATGCTTGACGCTTCTCCACTTGGAGTTTTGGTTTACCGTCTTGATGAGAACGAGGAACTTATTCTGATAAGTACAAACCAATCGGCAGTAAAAATTCTCCAAATTGATGTGTACTCACTCATCTCAAAAAAAATTGATGAAATATTTCCCGGCTTAGTACTTCAGGACTTACCAAATAAATTCAAAGCAGTAATCAAAAGTGGTCATCCCCTTCTAAATCAAACTATGAAGTATGAAGATGAACACTTTACAGGATACTACGAATTTTCAGCAATGAAACTGACTGAAAATACAGTTGCCGTTTTCTTTACTAACATCACAGAAAAATATAAAGCCCTAAGTGCATTAACTGAAAGTGAACTTAAGTATAAAACACTTTTTGAATCTGCAAACGATGCAATATTTTTAATGAAAGATGACATTTTTATTGATTGCAATCAAAAGACACTTGAATTATTTGGATGCTCCAAAGTTCAGATAATTGGAAAAACTCCTGTTGATTTTTCGCCTGAGTGTCAGCCGGACGGATCTAAATCAAGCCAAAGTGCGAGAGAGAGGATAAAAGCGTGTCTGGAAGGTAAGACTCAATTTTTTGAATGGCAGCATAAAAAACTTAACGGTCAATTGTTTGATGTGGAAGTCAATCTGAAAAAAATTGAATTCCATAATGAAATTTATTTGCAGGCAATCGTTCGGGATATTACTGAAAGAAAAAGAACTTTGTCAATAATTACAGAACAGAGAAGAGAACTTTCAACACTTATGAGTAACCTGCCGGGAATGGCATACAGATGTGATAACAATATCAACTGGACGATGGAGTTTGTGAGCGAAGGATGTTTTGATCTTACAGGATATAAAGCTGAAGAACTAACAAACGATAAAGTAATTAGCTATTCTGAAGTAATTCATAAAGACGACAGACTGAGAGTTTATGAAGATGTACAAACAGCACTTAACAAAAAGGAAGCTTTCACTCTGCATTATCGTATCGTTACGGCTGATGGAACCGAAAAGTGGGTTTGGGAAAAAGGAAGAGGCGTTTGGGATAATGACGGAAAATTATTAAGTCTCGAAGGTTTTGTAACGGATATTACTGAAAGCAAAATGGCTGAAGAAAAAATTAAAATTCTGGCACACGCCCTAAAAAGTGTATCTGAATGTGTTTGTATCACAGATTTGAGGGATAGAATTACATTTGTTAATAAATCTTTCTGCAGAGTTTATGGATATTCACCTGAAGAATTAATCGGTAAACATATTTCCATTGTTCGATCCCCCAAAAATGATCCTGAAATTGTTAGAAGAATTTTACCCGAAACTTTAGCAGGCGGATGGTCAGGAGAATTAATTAATAAAAAAAAGGATGGAGAAGAATTTCCGATTCATCTTTCAACTTCGTTAATAACTGATGATACCGGTCGACCTATTGCTATGGCTGGTGTAAATACAGACATAACTGAAAGAATTAAGTATGAAGAAGAATTAAAATCAGCAAAAGATAAAGCCGAAGAAGCATCAAGACTTAAATCTAACTTTTTTACAAATATCAGTCACGAACTAAGAACTCCTTTGGTTGGCATATTGGGCTTCGCTGAAATAATTCGGGATGAAGTTCAGCAACGGGAAATTTCTGATATGGCTGAATTAATTCTAACAAGCGGTAAGAGATTAATGGAAACGCTGAATTCAGTTCTGGATTTATCAAGAATTGAAGCTAACAAAATGGAATTAAAGTATGCTCCGGTCAATCTTTCAGTTTTCGTTAAAGATCACATAAAACTTTTTGAAAAACTTGCTGCAGATAAAGGTTTGTCAATCAGCTTTGATACAAAAGAGCAGAATATTTGGGCTAATCTGGATGATCAAATCCTATCGCAGATATTAAACAATCTGATTGGCAATGCAATTAAATATACTCTAAAAGGATCTGTTACTATTGAGGTGAGCAGTGAAAAAGATAATAACAAAAATAAAGCTGTTATTAAGGTAATAGATACGGGTATAGGAATTAAGCAGGAATTTTTAACTCAAATTTTTGAGGAGTTCCGGCAGGTTAGTGAAGGACTTAACAGACATTTTGAAGGCACCGGACTTGGTTTAACAATTACAAAAAGATTTGTTGAAATGATGTCAGGAAAAATTTCAGTCTCAAGCCAATTAAATGTCGGTTCTGTATTTAAAGTTGAATTTGAGCAAATCCCATATCCCATCTCAGCCTCTGGCATCAGTGAAAAATCACATAAAGTAGCCGAACAAAAATTTGAGCTAACATTTTTACCGGAAATTTTAATGGTTGAAAACGATGAGGTAAGCAGAGATATCACTTCCAGATTTTTAAAAAACATTTGCAAGGTAACTTTTGCTGAAACCGGTGAAAAAGCTATCGAGTTGGCAAAACAAAAAAACTTCAAAGTTATTCTGATGGATATAAATCTTGGGCTGGGTTTAAATGGCATTGAAACGGCCAAATTGATTAAACAATTAAGTGGTTACGAAAAGACTCCTATTATTGCTGTTACAGCTTTTGCAATGGCAGGAGAAAAAGACGAATTTTTAAGATCCGGCTGTACTCATTATATATCAAAACCTTTTAACAAAAAAGATATTACAGATTTATTAGTTAAACTGCTTAATCGGATGTAAATCTTCAGATTTCCGGTCAGTAATTAAATAGTCAATTTTGACTATTTACTTTATCCCAGGCATTTCTTTTTTTAAAGCATGAGATTAGCAAAAATTGTTTTAAATAAAGTGGGAATGGAGTAAAATGTATTTAAATAACATTTCTCTTACTGACAGGGAATTAATTTCTGAGCTCGCAAATATGAAGGAAAAAGTTTACGAGCTTGAACAGGAGAAAATCCGACTTAAAAAAATAATAAATCAGCTAAAAAGTATTTCTCCGCAGATATCAGAACCAATGATTTTAACTGATGTGGATGGAAAGATTATTGATGTAAACAAAGAATTCATCAATTTGCTGGGTTACACTTTGTTTGACTTAAGAAGAATGACCATAAGATCAATAACCCCGATGAACCTACACGAAAATGAAACAAAAATTCTTCTAGAAGAACTTAGCGAAAAGAAAGTGATCCAGTCCAGATGGTCACAGTTTTATAAAATAAACGGAGAAAAAATAAGCGTACAATTAACAGTAATTGCAAGTTATGATGACGCAGCAAAACTGGATGGCATCACCAGAATTGTTAAAAGTATTTTATGATCATTTAATGTAAACGGTTTTAATATTTACAAACTCTTTTATTCCAAAAGGCGATAATTCTCTTCCATAACCTGATTCTTTAATTCCCCCAAATGGCAATCTGGGATCAGATTTAACAAAATCATTAACAAAACAGCAACCGGCATTAAGTTTTGATTTTGCAATTAATTCTCCCTTGGCAATGTCTCCTGTAAATACTGCAGCGCCTAATCCAAAAATACTTTTGTTTGCGAGCTCAGTTGCTTCATCTTCATCTTTTGCTTTTATGATAGCAGCCACGGGTCCAAACATTTCTTCATCAAACGCGGGCATACCTGGTTTAACATTACTTAATACAGTTGGCGGATAATAAGCTCCTTTCTGTTCCGGAATAAATCCACCCAATAAAATTTTTGCACCGGCTTCCACGCTTCTAACAACTTGTTGATGCAATTCATCTCTTAAAGTTTTACTTGCCTGCGGGCCCAAATCATTTGTTTCATCAAAAGGGTCTCCCATTTTTTTTGAGGACATAAATTCAACAAAAAGTTTTTCAAACTGATTACAAACCTTTTCCACAACAATAAATCTCTTGGCAGCAATGCAGCTTTGCCCCGCATTTATCAATCTGGAATTAACGCAGGACTTTGCAGCAAGTTCCAGATCTGCATCTTCTAAAATCACATAAGGATCGCTTCCGCCAAGTTCCAAAACAGTTTTTTTAACTAAGCTGCCGGCTAAAGCTGCTACTGCTTTTCCAGCAGGAACACTACCTGTTAATGTAACAGCTTTTATATTGGGGTTTGATATAACATCATTAACATTTTTTGAAGAAACCAAAATACTCCGGAAAACATTTTCGGGAAATCCAGCCTCTTTAAATACATTTTCAATTGCCAATGCGCAGCCTGAAACATTTGAAGCGTGTTTAAGAATGCCGGTATTTCCAGCCATTAAATTTGGTGCCGCAAAACGGAATACCTGCCAGAATGGGAAATTCCAAGGCATAACAGCCAACACAATTCCGATCGGCTGATAAGTAACAAAACTTTTTTTTTTTTTTTTTTTAATTATTTCATCTGACAAAAATTTTTGTGCATTCTCTGCATAATATTCACAAACCCAGGCACACTTTTCAACTTCTGCTCTTGCCTGTGCGATTGGTTTACCCATTTCAATTGTCATTAACTCAGAATATTGCTTGACATTTTTTCTCAGAGTTTTTGCGGCATTATACATCAATTGAGATCTTGTCTCAAACGATGTCTCTTTCCATCGGTTAAATTCATCATCCACCACTCCGATTATAGAATTAATCTGAGTTACCGACATTTCGGGATAAGTATTTACAACTTCATTGGTGGCAGGGTTAACAGAAGTAAGCATAATTTTTCCTTTAATTTTTCCCCTAAAATATTTTTAGGAGGTTCTTTTAATTACTACTAAAGTTTTATCGTCCTGATAAATACCTTTTTTAGCAAATTTTATTACATCGTCCAGTATTCCATAAACAATCTCTCTGGGCATTTTGTCTTTTAGTTTCCTAATCACGTGTATTAAGCGATTTTCTCCATAAAAAACTTCTTTGCTATTTGATGCTTCAACAACTCCATCGGAATAGATAACAAGTATATCGTTTATCTGGATATTTATGCTTTCAATGTAATAGGTTGATTCCGGAGATGGACCTAACACCGGCCCTGTAGGATGCAGGTACTCAATTTTATTTTTAGATGAGCTGTAAAATATTGGTGGATTATGACCTGCATTAGCATATAGGAAAAGTCCCTTTTTGTCTGTTGAGAGTTCCCCATAAAACATAGAAGAGAATTTATCATCCTCAAAAATTTTATTAACAAGTTGATTCATTCTCTTCATCAATGGAGAAATTTTGATTTCAAAATTACTTGCCATTCTTAATGCGCCGGAAATGTACATTGCCTCAGCAGCGGCTGATACACCTTTACTTGCAGCATCACCAAGTGCAACTCCCATTCTTTCTTTATCATCACCAATTTCAAGATAATCGAAATAATCACCTCCGACTATTTCTGCGGGTACTGTAATTCCGTAAATATCAAAATGATGAAATTTATACTCGTGTTCCGGCAATATACTTTTTTGAAGTTCCCGTGCCTTATCAATATCAGCTTTTAAGTGATTGGCACTTTGTGAAAGCCTTCTTTGTCTTATTTGTGATGTTAACGCAGTAGCAATAATATTTAACTTAAGTCTTAACTCTTCATCAATATGACTGCTGTTTAACGCCAGCACATACTCATAATAAGGTTTGTTACCAATTTTAATTTTGTATCCAACACCTGAAGCAGAGTATTTAAAGATTCCTTTTTTTCTTAACTCTTCATTGGTTTCGTGTCCAAGTATTGTTCTTGCCGCAGCTAATTTTTCAAATACCGGGTATTCTTCAAGTTTAATTACAAAGTCTTTAGATATTTTATCAATCTTGCCTGTCTGATAAAAAATTCTGTACCCGGAAATTTCAGGGTCCAGTTTCCATAATCTGCCTCCGGTTATATCCATTGTTTTATCGCCCACCATTTCATTCAAAACGGTTATAAGCATTTCTTTTTCGGAAGCAAACTTTTGAGACGCTATCGTTTCAACTGTTTTGTGTAATTTTCTTTGATCCAATTATTTCCTTATAAATTATTTTGAATAAAAATTTATCATAGCCTGAATTGCTCTTTTGCATACCGGACAGAAATTATCAAATGAAACTGATTTCATCGAACAATCCTGCATTGGTCTGTAAACACCTTCTGCTACATAGCCTCCGCCTTCATAAACGCCAACTTTATCTTTATAAACTCCTGTTGCAGGGGTTGGAATTGGTATGTTTTCTTCGATCATATTTTTCCATTTTTGGTCGAAGTTCACCAGTGTTGTAACGTTTGGTTCAAGAGGTTCAACATCAAGCGGATAAAATTCTTCATAAGCAACGTCAGATGTATAGTACTCATCTGCTAATCCGGCAAAACCGTGACCAAATTCATGAGTAAAAACATAATCGCTATGCTGATTATCGCTGCTGCAAACTGAGTAATGATTATAAATAGCTCCACCACCATATTTTTTTGTATTGACCAAAACAAATATCTGATCGTAAGGTGCATTGGAGGCAAGGTTACGCAAATTTTTGTTATCTATTACCATTAGATATCTCTCCAGATCAAAAGTGTAGAAAGTGGAATTTGCAACTGTGTTTTTCCAGATATGATCTGCAGGAATATCTGTTCCCGATTCTTTTGACGGAGCTTCAATACCCCAGATATTAAGTTTGTTTAGATTCTGTTTGTACGGACTTGTATCAAATAAGTAGTTCGAAAATTTTTCACAATCCTCTTTAAACTTTTGCATTTCTTCTTTTGTATATCCATCCGGAATTATCACAATATCTACTTTGGCAGATGCATCACCGCTATAATGAACCCTGAAATTTGGGAACTCAGCTATTCTTTCTTTTTTAATAAAATAATTTTCCGGATCAACAATGTATTCAAATTTTTTGTGCAGGATGTTTTTTCTGTCTCGTGAATAAAACTCAACAACAACCGGATTTTTTGGATAAGGAAAAGTAACTGTTTCGCTAAAAGTTTTATCTGTTAGTTTTGCTTCTTCAGTAGTCTGCCATTCACCAAATAATGTTGAATACGTGCGTGAATAAATTTCCTTTGATGTTTCTTTATCTTTCACAACAAATTTGTACTTGCCATAATCAAACTGATCTAAAAGATTTACTTTTGAACCGCCCCAAAATGGTTCTTCAATAAGCTCATCAAATGAATAGGAATCTTCTTTTGAATTTCCTGTATGAAAATAATCAAGTCTGAGTGTTTTGTTTAAAAAATAATCTTCAAATTTTATTTGAGAAAAGATGAGATTAGAGAATGAAAGAATTATAATTAAAATTTGTTTCATAGATACATACCCAACAACTGTCAGTCTGAGCCTGCCGAGACTGATAATTAAATATTAGTCACACTTAGACAGGCTCTGTGTGACATAAAGTGTTAATTATAATTGTTATTTAAAAGACTTTTCTTGAACCGGGTTTAACTAAATCGATTTTATCTTCTTTACAGATAGCACAATTATCTGCTTCATAAGAAATAACATCAAGTTTAAGTGTGCTGAAAAGTGGATAGCCAAAATCCACTTTGCCATTGCTTCTATCAACAATGCTTGCAACACCAATAACTTCAGCACCGGATTTTTTTACAATCTCAATTACTTCTTTAACTGAACCGCCTGTGGTAATAACATCTTCGCAGACCAAAACTTTTTCACCTTTTGCCAGAGAAAATCCGCGTCGTAATGTCATCTCTTTATTTTCTCTTTCTGTAAAGATTGATCTTTTATTTAGTTGTCGTGCTACTTCATAACCAACAATCATCCCGCCCATTGCAGGGGCAATTACTGTATCAATAGTGTAGTCTTTAAAGTGTTCAGCAATAATTGAACAGATTTCTGCAGTATAATCCGGATATTGTAAAACTTTTGCACACTGAAAATACTGATTGCTGTGTCTGCCTGATGTTAACAAAAAGTGTCCCTCTAAAAGAGCGCCTGTTTCTTTAAAGATTTTAAAGACGTCAACATTATTCAAGTTCATCAAGATAATCCTCCAAAACTCTTATAGCTTTCTGATCATTTAATTCTCTTGCAACTTTTAACCCTTGCTGATAATAATATCTTGCATCTTCCACCTCAGCAAGATTTTCTTTAAGGTTTCCGTAAGTAATGTAGGCCTGTACATACTTTGGGTCCTTCTTCAGCAAATCCTTCAGATATTCTTCAGCTTCATCATCCATATTGTTTTTCATATACTCTTTAACAATACTAAATATTATGTCTGAATCGAAGGGATTTGCATCATACTGTTCGAAGAGCTCGTCAAGTTTATTATTCATTTTAATCTCTCCTCTATTTTGGCTGCCAATTGAAAATCGAGTTCAGTTACTCCGCCGGCAGAATGAGTTGAAATGTTAATTTTTACTTTATTCCAGGCAAACATTAAAATATCCGGATGATGATCCATTTTTTCTGATTCCATTGCAACAGCATTTACAAACGATAAAGCTTCAACAAAATCTTTAAACTGAAATTGTTTTTGAATAGAATCATTTTCATAAATCCAGCCGGATAGATTTGAAAGACTGGAATTGATTTGATCGGCATTAAGTTTATTCATATCAGATCGAAGAAAAATTTTTGTTATCAAAAATAAACAAAAAAAAGCCCATCCTAAAGAATGGGCTTACGATCGGTTGAATAAAATGATAAAACTAATTTCCGCCCGAATCAGATTTTTCAGGCTGCTCGTTCACTTTTGGTGGTTCGAAAGATTCATCAATAAACACCAGCTCATCTGTGCCCTCAACGTGTTTGGCAAGAATAGTTGTTCCTTCTTTAAATGAACCTCTTAGAATCTCTTCAGCAATCGGATCTTCTACATATCTTTGAATTGCTCTGCGTAAAGGACGTGCACCAAATTTTTCATCAAATCCTTTTTCAACCAGAAATTCTTTTGCGGATTCATCAAGCACTAAACTAAGCTTGTTTTCTTTAATGTTAGATAACAAATCTTTTATTTCAATTTCGATAATCTTATGAATGTCTTCTCTGTCAAGATTTCTGAATACAATCGTCTCATCAATTCTGTTAAGAAATTCCGGATTGAATAACCGCTTCATAGCATCTTCAACAGTGTTCTTTAAATTATTGTAGCGGTCTTTTTGTTCATCTGCGCCAAAACCAAAGGAGCTGATATTTTTAACATCCTTCGTTCCAACGTTTGAAGTCATAATAATGATCGTATTCTTAAAATCGACTTTTCTTCCAAGGCTGTCAGTCAAAACACCATCATCAAGAACCTGGAGCAGCACACTAAAAATATCAGGGTGAGCTTTTTCAATTTCATCAAATAAAACAACCGAGTAAGGTTTACGACGAACCTTCTCTGTTAACTGCCCACCTTCTTCATATCCAACATATCCCGGAGGCGCTCCAACTAATCGAGATACAGAAAACTTTTCCATATACTCACTCATATCAATTCTTACAAGTGCATCTTCATTATCAAATAAATATCTTGCAAGCACTTTACAAAGCTCTGTTTTTCCAACACCGGTTGGTCCTAAAAATATAAAACTTCCAATCGGTCTGTTTGGATTTTTAAGTCCGGCCCTGGTTCTGCGAATAGCTTTTGTAAGTTTCTGAACTGCTTCATCCTGTCCAACAATGGATTGCTTTAAAGCATCTTCCATCTTTAAAAGTTTTTCGGATTCAGTTTGAGCTATTCTGTTTACAGGAATTCCGGTCATCATGGCAACAACAGTTGCAATGTCATCTTCAGTTACGTCGTGCACAATGTCTTTTGTTTTCTGATCCCACTCGCGTTTAGCCGTTTCGAGATCGGACAGCAGATTTCTTTCTTTATCACGAAGTCTGGCTGCTTCTTCATAATCCTGCATTTTAACAACACGAGCTTTTTCTTTTTTAACAGCTTCGATTTCCTCTTCGAGCACAAGAATTTCCTGGGGTACTTCAAAATTACCCATATGCACTCTTGATCCGGCTTCATCAATTACATCTATTGCTTTATCCGGAAGATGACGATCCGTGATGTAACGGTTACTAAGCTTTACTGCTGTTTCAATAGCTTCTTTAGAATATCTTACGTGATGATGCTCTTCGTACTTGAATTTTATGTTATCAAGAATCTGAAGTGTTTCTTCGTAAGTTGGTGGATCAACCATTACTTTCTGGAAACGTCTATCAAGCGCACCATCAGTTTCGATATATTTTCTGTATTCATCCAGGGTTGTTGCACCGATGCACTGAATATCGCCGCGGGCAAGCGCAGGCTTAAACATATTAGAAGCATCAAGTGAGCCGGAGGCACCACCTGCACCAACAATAGTGTGAAGTTCATCAATGAATAGAATCACATCTTCTGCTTTTTCAAGTTCATTCATCAATGCTTTCATTCTTTCTTCAAACTGGCCGCGATATTTTGTACCTGCTACCAGTCCCGCAAGATCTAATGTAACAACTCTTTTATCCTGTAATGTTCTCGGTACTTTTTTCTGAACAATTCTAAGAGCAAGTCCTTCTGCAATTGCAGTTTTTCCAACTCCGGGTTCGCCTATTAAGACAGGATTATTTTTCTTTCTTCTGCTTAAAATCTGAGCAACCCTTTCAATTTCTTTTTCTCTTCCAACTACAGGATCAAGTTTATCCTCTGTTGCAAGTTTTGTAAGATCACGTCCAAAATTATCAAGTACAGGGGTTTTGGTCTTCTCTGCCCTTTTATCCTGAGCTGGAGATTTCTGAGATGATTCCTTTGGATTTTTAGCACTAAGCATTGCATTTAATTCTGATCTGGCAGAATCATAAGTAACATTGAACTGATGAAGAATTTGAGTAGCAATGTTATCTTCGTCTCTTAAAAGTGAAAGCAAAAGATGTTCTGTTCCGATAACATCAGCTTTGTAAATTTTAGATTCAATCTGAGTTATCTTCAAAACTTTTTCAGCTTGTTTGGTTAAAGGAATATTTCCGATTGTTAGCGTACCACCGGAAGTTCTTACAGTATCTTCGATGGCTTTTTTAAGTTTCATTAAATCGCAATCAAGATTACGTAAAATTTTGATTGCAACTCCTTGCCCTTCTCTGATAATACCTAACAGCAGATGTTCCGTTCCGATATAGTCGTGTCCGAGTCTTAAAGCCTCTTCTCTGCTAAGTCTAATAACATCCTGTAATCTGTCTGAAAAATTTCCATCCATAAATTTATAATCCTTTTGGTTACTTTTTATTTGAAACAAAACTTTTTAATGATTTGTTTCTTAATTGTAATATATACTAACGAATTTACGCAATCAAGCCTGCAGAAGTTCAAAATCAATGCCATTAAAGTTAGTTTAATTTGATGAATTTTTTAAGAGAATTATTTTAACCCGAGCATCGTAAAGTAGTTTATAAGTCAAATTATCAGGTGTAGATTCAGAAAGTCTCATTTATAAGACATTATTTCCTTATTAATATCTTTTAACAAGGAAAATGAATTTTAATTTGAGTATTTTTTACTTACAAAAAAATAAAATCAGAAATAGTTGGAGAAAAAATGGAAGCCTTAACAGGATTATCAATTGTAATTATTATTGCGGTAATTTTACTGCTTTTTCTTTTTCTATATTTTGTTCCGCTTGGATTATTTATAACAGCTTATTTTTCCGGAGTAAGATTAAAAATAATCCGTGATCTGATAGGAATGAGATTAAGAAAAGTACCACCGGTATTAATTGTAAGAAATATGATTACAGCAACTAAAGCCGGATTAACAGTCGATCAGGCAAAACTTGAAGCACACTATCTTGCAGGAGGAAACGTTACCAAAGTTATCAATGCACTTGTATCCGCAGATAAAGCAAATATTGGATTATCATTTGAGCGGGCAACTGCTATAGATCTTGCCGGAAGAGATGTACTTGAAGCAGTAAAGATGTCTGTTGTTCCAAAAGTTATTGAAACCCCGATGGTAGCTGCAGTTGCAAAGGATGGAATTCAGCTTAAAGCCATTGCAAGAGTTACCGTACGTGCAAACATTGAAAGATTAGTCGGTGGTGCCGGCGAGGCTACAGTACTTGCAAGAGTTGGAGAGGGAATTGTTTCTACTATCGGTTCAAGTAATTCTCATAAAGAGGTTTTAGAAAATCCGGACAGAATTTCCAAATCTGTTTTAGCTAAAGGATTGGACAGCGGGACAGCATTTGAAATTCTGTCAATCGATATTGCTGATGTTGATATCGGACAAAATATTGGTGCTATTCTTCAGGCTGATCAGGCAGAAGCAGATCTTAAAGTTGCACGTGCAAAGGCAGAAGAAAGACGTGCAGCGGCTGTTGCAAGTGAACAGGAAAATATCGCTGAAGTTGCTAAACAACGCGCAAAGGTTGTTGAAGCTGAAGCAGAAGTTCCAAGAGCAATTGCGGAAGCATTCAGAACAGGTAAGCTTGGCGTGATGGATTACTATAATCTCCGCAACATTCAGGCTGATACAGAAATGAGAGCCTCAATTGCACAACCAGAAGAGAAGAAGAAATCAGATGGATGAGTTATTTCAATATCTTATCTGGGGTTTGATAATATTTAGTTTTCTGAGCTCCTTCCTTAAAAAGAAGGAGCCTCCGAAACAAAAACCTCTGCCTAAATCGCAAACACCGGTTTCTGCTCAAACCCGCTCTGAGGAGTTACAAACCAGCGAGACCAAATCCTCTGGCGCTGCCGATGAGTATGATATTTTAAAGGAATTAGAAAATCTCTTTAAAGGCGAAATAAAAATTCCTCAGCCGCAAAATCCTGCCGAGACAGAGCCTGTAAGGGATTATTATTCATCGGAGATAAAAGATGTTGATCTAGAGAGAAGAACTGACCAGAGATTTCAAAGAGATGTTGAAACCAGACAATCACTAGAAAATAAAACTTACATTGAAAAGAAAAGTTCACTCGAGTCAATACCTGCTGTTGAAAGAAAAACCGCAATTGAACAATTATCGGGTGAGCGTGCCAGAGTTAAAGTCGATGCCAAAATTGAAAATGGCGCCAAAGAATTTGAAAAAGTTCTGGAATCTTATAAGAATAAAAAAATTGCCGTATCTGAATTCAGCAAGAAGATAAGGAATCCCAAAAATATTAAAGAGTATATTTTGTTTTCAGAAATACTAGGGAAACCAAAAGCACTCCGTAGATGAATCAAAAGGTTTATAAACTTAAAAGGATTGGACAAACGGGTCTTGATCAAATAACTGACGAGACCCGTTTTACAATTAATTATAGAGAGGAATTAAATGCATCTCAGTTTGAGGCTGCCTCTGCGGTTGAAGGATGTTATTTAATCATTGCCGGCGCAGGTACAGGAAAAACACGAACACTTGTTTACCGCGTGGCAAGATTGATTGAACTCGGTTATGATCCCAATTCAATTTTACTACTCACCTTCACACGTAAAGCTGCAAATGAAATGATGAAACGTGCATCAATGCTACTTGATGACAGATGCTCAAAAATAAGAGGCGGAACGTTTCATTCTTTTGCTAATATTACTCTTAGAAAATATGCAAAAGCAATCGGGCTCGATTCGTCATTTACAATTCTTGATCAGGGTGATAGTGAAGATGTAATAAATCTTATCCGCTCGCAGGATGGATTTATCACAAAAGAAAAAAGATTTCCTAACAAACAAACTCTTAATAAAGTTTACAGCCTAAGCGTTAACACTGTAAGAAAAGTTGAGGAAATAATTGAAGAAGATTACCCGCATTTTCTTCCCTTGCTTGATAAAATTTTAGAGATTCAAAAAATTTATATTGATTATAAACGCAAAAATAATCTGCTCGATTACGATGATTTATTGATTTATTTGCGTGAATTTTTATTCAAAGGCGGACCTGCTGCAAAAGCTCTAATATCAGAAATTAAGTTTGTTATGGTGGATGAATATCAGGATACAAATCATTTACAGGCTGAGATTGTAAAAGGTTTAGCACAATACAGCAAAAATGTGATGGTTGTCGGAGATGATTCACAGTCAATTTATTCTTTTCGCGGTGCTGATTTTCATAATATCATGGATTTTCCAAAACTGTTTGATAATGTTAAAATCATTAAGCTTGAAGAAAATTACCGAAGTGTTCAATCAATACTGGATTTTGCAAACAGAATTAACGATGCTGCGATTGAAAAATACAAGAAGGAACTCTATACAAAGCGTGGCAGCGGGCAATTACCAAATATTGTTGCAGCTTCGACTGATAATCTGCAATCAAAATTTATTGTTGAAAAAATTCTTGACCTCAGAGAAGAAGGTGTTCCTTTACGCGATATTGCTGTTCTTTTTCGTTCATCATTTTTTTCATTTGATTTAGAACTGGAGCTAGCTAAAGCAAATATTCCATTTCAAAAATTTGGCGGGATGAAGTTTGTTGAAACTGCTCACGTTAAAGATGTAATGGCATTTTTACGAATTGCCGTTAATCCAAAAGATGTTGTTAGCTGGTACAGAGTTCTACTTTTACACGAAGGAGTCGGTCCGAAAACTGCACAAAGAATTTTAGATGAGCTTGCAACAGCACGAATAACAATTAAATCAGAACCTGATCAGCAGCCTGAATTTAAGCATCATAAACTTGGTCCATTATTTTATCTTTTATATGAACTCCAGAAAAAGAAAAAGCTACCCTCTGAAATGGTGCAGCAGGTTTATGATTATTACTGGGATTTGTTCAAAGCCAATTACGATGATTGGAACAAACGAAAGAAAGATTTAGAAATTTTCCAGAATATCGTTGAAAATTATTCATCGGTAGATACGCTTCTGTCTGATATGGCGATTGAACCGATAATTGAAAGTGTCGTCGATGTAGATGCAACTGACAAGGAAGAAGAATATGTTACACTTTCAACAATTCACTCGGCAAAAGGATTAGAGTGGCATTCAGTTTTTATAATTCACGCTGTCGAAGGTTACTTTCCTTCTGCACGTGCCGTTGAAAAACTTGAAAACCTGGAAGAAGAAAGAAGGCTTATGTACGTTGCATCAACACGTGCAAAAAACAATTTGTTTGTAACTTATCCGATGAATCTTTACGATCGCGAAGCAGGAAGAACTCTTTCAAAGCCATCACGATTTATTTCTGATATTACTCCTGATTTGGCGGAAGGCTGGTTGTTAGAGGAGTAGATTACAGCTATGGAACTAATACACTTTATCTATTTTATTACTTTTGTTTTCCTCTTGTTTGCCATTTACATTTACAATGGTTTCAAGTTTGAATTAAAAAAGCAGCTGCATACATTTTACAAAACCCACTTAAAGTTATCCGTTATTATTGCTGCAAAAAATGAAGAAAAAAATGTTATCCAACTTTTGGCTTCATTGTCAAAATTGAATTATCCGGAAGAAAATTATGAGGTAATATTTGTAGATGATAATTCAAGTGATAACACTTATAAATTAATTCAGTTCGAGATTGCAGATAAAAAAAATTATAGATTATTAAAAGCTGATCAGAAAAAATTTGCGGGAAAACGCGGTGCGTTACAAAGCGGTATTGATAATGCCCAACATAATTTTATCGTTATAACTGATGCAGATTGCAAACCGGAGGTTAATTGGCTAAAAGCTATTGCAGGGAAATTAGATGAAGGTTATGATTTTGTTTTTGGAGTTGCTCCGATTAAATCTGGTGAACAGTTTGTCCAAAAACTTTCATCATTTGAAAATCTTAGAAACACTTATTTGAATATTGCCGCTGTTGGGTTAAATATTCCATATTCGGCTGCAGCACGCAGTTTTGCATTCAGAAAAAAATCTTTTGAGAGAGTTGGCGGATATTCCAACACAACACAAACAGTTTCCGGTGATGACGATTTACTTTTGCGTGAAGCAGTAAAAAATAAAATGCTTATCGGTACTTTAATTGATCACGAGGCATTTGTTTTTTCTGATTCTCCTGCAAACATTTTTGAATATTCACAGCAGAGAACGAGACATCTGAAAACTTCCTTTCACTATTTGTTTAAGCAAAAAATATTTCTTGCTTCGTGGCATCTGATGAATATGATCTGCCTGATTTCAATCTTATTAATTCTCTTATCGCCTTTGTTTGCTCTGCCTTTTGCTGTAAAAATTATTTATGATTTCTTTATAGTAATCAGGCATCAAAAAGAACTTGGTCATTCGTTTGAAATATTGGAGATAGTTTATCTTCAGATAATGTTTGAAATTTTTCTTGTCATAAATTTCATAAAGTCATTTTCTACTAAAGTCGAATGGAAATGATTTCTGATTCGCCCGTATGGTTAAATGAATCTCATCCAAATTACAAGAAATGGAAACGTGCGCGAGAACTATCAGTTGAAAGAGGAAAGTTAGTTCATTCTGTTCTGTCACAATTTATGGAATTAAAACATCTATCAATCCTGGATTTAGGATCAGGTGAAGGCGGCACGGCAAAAGTATTTTCAGGAAACAATTTAATAGTAAGTTTTGATTTAAGTGTAATTCGATTGCAAAGACAAAAAATTTCCACTGACCTTAATATCCAAAAGACAGAAATCAAACTGGTAAATGGTAATGCACTGCAACTTCCCTTTTCAAATAAATCATTCGATTTAATTATCATACAGGATGTAATCGAACATTTAGATGATCATCTGAATTTTTATAATGAAATTAAAAGGGTGCTAAGGCAAAACGGAATGATTTATATAAGCACTCCAAATAAATTATCACTGCTGAATTTTTTCAGTGATCCACATTTTGGTCTGCCGGTAGTTTCTATATTAAAACGCAAATCAATAAAAAAATATTTTTTAAGATATTTCCGTAAAGATGACTTTAAACGTGATGATATCGCACAGCTGTTATCAATAAACGAGCTAATGGATTTATTTTATAAAGAATTCCATTTTTATATTAACACAAAATTTGTATTAAAAGAACTTTTTAATGGAAATAAAGGAATTGTTTGGAGCAGCTTTCATCTTAAACTTATTGCAATTGTTAGATTATTAAAATTAGACTGGCTTATCATAAAATTATCAAATAATAAAATTGGATTGGTAAATAAATTTATTACACCTGCGTTTTATATAACGTTAAAAAGAAGGAGCACAAACTTCCTGGTAAAAGAAAGCTTCACTTATTCTCTTTAGTTCAATTCGGAAAAAATTCGTGTTAATTGGTGGTAAAGAAATTTGAACTAAAACTTTTTACAAATATTTTTCCAAACAGAATTATGGATTATAAAACACTTACACACAAGGCAGTAGAAGCAAAAGCAAATGCACATCCTCCCTACTCGCATTTTCATGTTGGTGCGGCTTTGCTAACTGAAGATGATAAAATTTTCTTAGGCTGCAATGTTGAAAACAGTTCATACAGCTTAACAATTTGTGCAGAACGTACAGCTATCTTCAAAGCAATTTCAGAAGGTGAAAGAAAATTTAAAGCAATCGCAATTGCCAGCGACTCACCTGATTTTATAACTCCTTGTGGAGCCTGCAGACAAATAATCTTTGATCATTGTGGTGAAATAGATATCATCTGCACAAATGGCAAAGGCGAATATAAAATATTTAAAACATCAGAATTACTCCCTTATGCATTTGGGGATGAGGATTTAAAGAAATAGATATGGAACCAACTCCACACGCAGTACCAAAAAAGACCGGTTGGATAGAAGTAATAACCGGTTGCATGTTCAGCGGTAAAACCGAAGAATTAATCCGCAGATTACGCCGGGCAAAAATTGCAAGACAAAAAGTTGTAATCTTTAAACCAATTATTGATACAAGATATTCAAGTAACTCAATCGTCTCTCACAGTGAACAGTCTTTGCCTTCTATCTTAATAAAAGATGTTAATGAAATACTCGATTTGGTTGAAGATGCTCAGGTAATAGGCATAGATGAAGCTCAGTTTTTCTCAAACGATTTGATTAGTGTTTGTAATAAACTTGCGGATGAAGGAAAACGTGTAATAGTTGCAGGATTGGATATGGATTACAAAGGTATTCCTTTTGATCCAATACCCCAGCTTCTGTCGGTTGCTGAGTACATTACAAAATCATTAGCGATTTGTGTTGTATGCGGTAATCCTGCAGACAGAACACAAAGAAAAACCTCATCTTCAGAAAGAGTTGTTGTTGGCGCCGCAGATGTTTACGAAGCTCGATGCCGCAAGTGTCATTATATTCCATCAGAAGAGAACGCCTAATGGATTTTGAATCTTTCTCACGCGGTATATTAGGACTTGGAATTTTAATTGGAATATCATTCCTGCTATCCAACAATAAGAAATCAATAAACTGGAGATTGGTCATTTCAGGATTTACACTGCAAATATTTTTTGCAATTCTGATTCTTCGTGGCGATTCTCTCCGAAATTTTTTTGCACCGCTTGGTTGGCCAAAAGATTTTTTTAACGGAGTAAGTTATGTATTCGTTTTGATATTAAACTTTACAACTGAAGGTGCAAAATTTGTTTTCGGAAATCTTGCTTTATCCCCCGGCAACGATGGAAATCTTGGTTTCTTTTTTGCATTTCAGGTACTGCCAACAATAATATTCTTCGCAAGTTTAATGTCTGTTCTCTATTACCTTGGCGTGATGCAAAAAATTGTTCAGGGTATGGCGTGGGTTATGGCTAAAGTAATGGGTACCAGCGGTGCAGAATCACTATCCTGCACTGCAAATATTTTCGTTGGTCAGACAGAAGCTCCGCTTATGATAAAACCATTTATTAAAGGCATGACTCAAAGTGAGTTACTTACCATTATGATTGGCGGAATGGCTACCATTGCCGGCGGAGTGATGGCAGCTTATATTCAAATGCTTGGCAGTGCTTACGCTGCTTCACACGGAGTTGAATTATTCCAGGCACAACAGATGTTTGCGACACAATTACTCGGTGCTAGTTTTATGGCCGCACCCGGAGCAATGATGATTGGTAAAATATTAATTCCAGAAACTTCCGAATCTGAAACCAAGGGAACGGTTAAAGTTAAGATTGAAAAAAACTCAAGCAATGTTATTGAAGCCGCAGCAAACGGTGCAAGTGATGGTTTAATGCTGGCATTAAATGTTGGAGCGATGCTCATTGCGTTTATTGCTTTTATCGCTCTGATAAATTATCTGTTAAATGGTTTAGGTGATCTTACAGGATTTAATTCTTACCTGATGGCAAATTTTGGTCAGCCGTTAAGCTTTCAATTAGTAATCGGATTGGTTTTACAATTTGTTGCATTTGGAATTGGTGTTCCGTGGCAGGATGCTCTTTCATTTGGAAGCTTACTTGGAACCAAAGTTGTGTTGAATGAATTTGTTGCATACTCAGATATGAGCAATCTTGTTCAAGCAGGTAAATTGGTTAATGAAAAATCTATTTTGATGGCAACATACGCTTTGTGCGGATTTGCAAACTTTTCTTCCATTGCAATACAAATTGGTGGACTCGGACCGCTTGCACCAAATCGTAAATCTGATATTGCCGCTCTTGGTATTAAAGCAGTTATCGGCGGTGTGCTTACAACTTTATTAACTGCTACATTAGCAGGATTATTCTTTTCATTTTAATGATTGACTTATCTTTTAAATACAAAAGGCTGATAAATTTTATCCAATCTGAATTTCCATTTGAACCGGATATTTCTATAATTCTTGGCAGCGGTTTAGGTGATTTTACAGAACAATTGACTCTAAAAAAAACTATCTCTACTTCAACAATTCCTGATTATCCCTTATCAACTGTTCAGGGACATAGTGGTAAAATACATTTTGCCGAATACATGAATAAAAAATTAATCCTGTTTCAGGGAAGAATACATTTTTATGAAGGATACAGAATTGATGAATGTATTATCCCTGTTTTAGTCTCTCACAAGCTTGGTGTAAAAAATCTCCTTTTAACAAATGCTGCCGGTGGAATAAATAAAAATTTTACTCCCGGTGATTTAATGCTGATTACATCTTTTAACGGCATTATGATTAAAAAAGAATTGACTGATTTAATTGGATTAACAAACCACAAAGGTAAAGATAATTTCTTAGCTCTGCCTTCACCGGAATTTAATCAGATAATTCTGAAAGCTGCTTTTGACGAAAAGATTGAGTTAAAGGAAGGAATTTACTGGTATGCAAAAGGACCCACTTATGAAACACCGGCTGAAATAAGATTTTTCGCTAAATATGGTGCTGATGCTGTCGGAATGTCAACTGTTCACGAAGCGGTCTTTTCTTCATATCTGGGAATTAGAACAGCGGCTATCTCCTGCATAACCAATTTTGCAGCGGGAATTTCAAATCAAAAACTATCTCACTCAGATGTAACAGAAACAGCAAATCAGGTTAAAGATAAATTTGCAAGACTTGTTAAGGCAGTAATAGAAGAACTGAAATAATTTGTTTATCGGATTAGCAAAATTACTCTATTTAACTAATTGTGTAATTGAAACTTTTAAAAAATAGAGAGTTACCTCTTTATCAAAATCCTAAAACACCTTAGTTTTAATTATCATTTATTTTATTTTTCCCATTATGAAAATACTAGCGATTGAAAATGAAATAAAGATCATTGAGCCGGATTTAAAATTGGAATTGCTAAAGGAAGAGGCTGCGGTAGTTAAAAAACTCATGATCGATGGGATAATTAAAGAAATCTATTTTAACGAAGAAAATTGTGCAATCATACTTTTAGAATGTGATCATAAATATCAAGCCAGAGAAATACTTAACCGCTTGCCTCTTGTTAAAAAGGGTTACATTAAGTTTATAATTATGCAACTAAATCCGTATACCGGCTTTAAAAGATTGGAATAATAAAATGCCCTATTACAATTATTTCAAGTGGCAATTCCCGCTCAAAATAGTTCTTAATTTTATTTTTGTCTTAGTCTTTATTTTTGGCTGTTCATATCAAAAAGAGGAAAGATCATTAACAGAACCCTCAAATCAGCAATTAGCCTCCAGTGATTTTTACACTTTCGTCTCACATTTGATTGATCGTCCACTTGAAAATCGAAAAATATTAATCCAACAGTTTATTACTGCAAACCCAAACTCACCAATAATTGAAAGTAAAAATCTTGCAATTCTTTACTGGTATGGCAAAGCTGAATCAGTTTTAATTAATGGAGACATACAAAAAGCGTGGGCTGAACCGGATACGATGAAAAGCATTCATTGTGGTGATTCAACTTTTTTCTATCAAATATACTCCCTTCCTGCTGATACACGAGTAGATTATCTTTTACTGGTTGATGGAAAAGAAACTCTTGATCCACGCAACCCGATAACTACGCCAAGCGGATATGGTAAACACTCTCAACTTTCTATGCCCCTATTCAAACCTGATTCGATAAGAAACTACAAAGAAAACAATCAGCATGGTTCATTAGATAGCCTCATAGTCAATTCCGCTATTTTATCACCCAACAATAGAAGTTTGAAAATATATCTGCCAGCAGATTATGATTCTTTAAATAGTTTACCTGTTCTTTATGCAAACGCCGGTTTCAAAGCTCTAAGTTTTAATTCATATAAAAATATCCTGGATAATCTATTAGCAGATAAAAAAATAGAACCATTAATAGTTGTATTCATCAAGTATGAAGAAAATGATGCAACATATTTCATCGATAATGCTGATGATTATATGAACTTTTTAAGCGAAGAGCTGGTACCTTTCATTGATTCAAAATTTAAAACATCTGCTTTGGCAAGAGATAGAGCAATTACTGGTATTTCTGCCGGAGGACATATATCATTACTCACTGCGTTAATAAAACCAGATGTGTTTTCTATGGGAGCCGGTCAATCAACAACTATTTCTGATTTATTATTTGAAGCACTTGAAGCGATCTACTCGAACAATAAATCACTTATTCATAGTAAGTTTTATTTTGATGTTGGAAGGTTTGATCTTGAAACTGGTTCTTTTGCAAGTAATGATTTCTTATATTCGAACCAACTGTTTGCAGAAAAGTTTAAAGAAGCCGGACTTAATTACTCATTCAGAATGTTTAACGATGGTCATCAATGGGCAAACTGGAGGGAGAGAACTGATGATATCCTGATCCACTTTTTTGGAATAAATCAGTAGATTAAATTTTATTCAGTACCTTTACATTTCGCAAATTCTTCTTACAAATAAGAACTTCATCACTGAGCGAAACCTAATAAACAGATATCAATTTACATTTTCTTATTCTCAATTGTTTAAATGGCAAATATTGGCAATGGAATCTAACTACTTGTCTGTTCTTCTGGTATAAACGGGATTCTGGATAAAAGACCCGGAAATAAAGAATTGCCCTTGCTTCAAATGATTGAAGGCTCTGTAAAAGCTTAATGAGTTTTTATCTAAGCTACACGCAACAAAAAATACTTAAATTAAATTTAAAAATAGTTTTTATACGGTATTGTTAACTAATAATCTAATGTGATGTTTTTTTGTTTTGCTAGAAATTAGATTCTCCTCTCTAGTCTAATTTTTAGCACAAACCCGGTTGCTTCGGTTGGCAGGACTTTTTATTTTATAGTAACAAAGCATTAAACTAAGATTTTCTTGTAACAATATCCTGTAAAAAATCAGGTTAGTATCAGCTACTATTTAATGCCGCAAATGATTAAACATTAACAAAGAAGTAATGCAAAAATCTTTAAATAATCTAATCATTTGTGTAAAGAACAACCCCTAAATCCTTAATTTTTATTGACTTTCTAAGCCTTTACCCGTAAGTTTGACAGCTAATTTTTTTAAGTCCCTTTTTGTCACAAAATAATTAAAAGTATGAAAGAATTTAGATTTAAGATCATTTTGATCCTTGCTGCGATACTGCTTAGTATTTATTTGTTATACCCTACTTATCAGGATATTGT
>FWPV01003704.1_pt1 | contig 34122 bp, 22 predicted proteins | sample 2228371 | NCBI WGS metagenome assembly FWPV01 (sample SAMEA103939776, study PRJEB20133) | metagenome
CGACTGCTCAGCCGTCGGCGAGACGGCGCCCCACTGCGACGCGGCCGGGGAAAAGAGCCGCGCAAGGTGCCGGACTCTGCGTTCCGGCCTCTCTGCCGTCGCGCTCCTTGACAATCCATTCACTCTCCCCCCTCTCCCAAGCGCAGCGCGGGATAGGGGGGCCGGGGGGGCGAGGCCTCCGCCTCCTATCCCCTTACCACCACCGTCCCTATCTCGTACCCCCGCATTTCCACCTCCACAGCTCTCCCTCGCACCTCCATCGCCGCGCCTTCTCGCTCCAGCAGGTTCGTCCGCTCAGCGCTCAGGCCCTCGCGTGGCAGCGTCAGCCTCGCCCGCACCGGCTCCGCGGCGTAGTTGACCAGCCGCACCGCCCAGCCGCTTCCGTCAAAGCTGCGCTTGACGGCGCTTACCGCCACGCAGCTGGGCTCGACGGCTATCCCCTCCGCGCTGATCGGCTGCTCCACGACCTCGGCGACGGCGGGCAGGTTCATCCGCAGCGCCTCGGTCAGCACCCCATCGCAGACCGGGTCATGGGCGACGCTCATTAGGGCGAAGCGGTAGCGGTGGTAGCCGCCGTCCATCAGCTCGGCGGTGGGCATGGGGTAGTCCTGCGCGTAGCGCCCCAGGCAGAAGGGATCGCTCACCCCGCGCAGGAGGGAGTACATGACCACACCGTCTTCAATCCGCGCCGAAGGCGTGCCGGTGTTAATCACGGCCAGGCCGGGCCGGTCCCCCGCGGGCTGGGTGCTGACGAAGTAGACAGCGGGCCAATCACCGTTGGGTGACCACAGGTTGGTCTCGGTCATCTCGTAGCGCGGGCGCTCCAAGACGCCGCCGGGTATGGAGTACCAGCCGGTGTCGTCGCGGGCGTCGGTGGGGAAGACCAGGCGCAGCCGATGATCCAGGCCGCGCCAGAAGACCTCCAGGTCCACATCCACGCGGGGCAGGCCGTCGTACAGCCGCCAGACCTCGTACCACCACAGGCCAAAGACGCGAGGTACTTCCTCCCGCCCAAAGGTGCGGTTCTCCATCCGGCCGGCGAAGAAGACCTCCTGCACGCCGCCCCAGCGCCGCGCGCCCAGCAGGCGCGTGTCCCGCGCCAGCGGTCGGCGAGCGCGATGCTCCAGGTCCCGGGTCCCCCAGGGGTCGCCGATATCCTGCTCCAGGACGATCTCGCCCAGTCGCAGGTTGCCGGCCCGACCTATGACCTGCCCGCGGCGCGTGTCCTCCAGGAGCGTCACACCGTGGTCGTCCCAGGTCAGACGGAAGAGATCGTTGGCTGCCTCACCCCCTGCCCCCTCGCCCTGCGGGAGAGGGGGTTCCGAGGGGGAGGAAACGGGGTTCACGGTGTAGGACTTCCAGCCGCCGGGGGGTACGCGCTTGGCGAGGAAGGTCAAATGTGGTCTGCGACTGCCTCGCCGGTCGGGGCCGACCGGGCAGAGTCGCTCCAGGTGCGGCTCGCTGTAGGTGGGGTCGGCGTAGACTGGCATCTCGGCGCCGGAGGGGTCAGTGACTCGGTAGCCCTGGAGAGCCTCACCCCCTGCCTCCTCTCCTCGCAGGAGAGGGGGGGTGGAAGGAAGGGGAACGGTGACCAGGTAGTCCCCCTCCCAGCCCAGACCGTTGCCGACGGCGACGGTGAAGGCTCCCTCCGCCGGGGGCAAAGCGGGATGACCACCGGCCACTCGGAGCACCTCGCGATTGACCTCGCCGGCGAACCACTCGATCTGCGCCGCGTAGTCCAGCAACTCCTGCTGCGCGACGTCGTTGTGCGTGCCGGTGATGGCGTCATGGAAGAACAGCAGCGGCAGCAGCAGCCAGTACTGCTCCAGCACCGCGGCGTCCAGGCGAGCCCCGCCGCGCATCTCGGCCAGGCTCGCGAGGGTCTCCGTCACATAGAAGGCGCCCTCGGCCGCGCGGGCCGCCCGCTTGATCCGGCTGCGGCTGACCAGACATCCTGTCTGGGTGGGGTTGTTCTCCACCCGGCTGCTGATCTGGTCGGCAGGCGGGCCCTCAGAACCCCCTCTCCCTGCGGGAGAAGGGGTGGGGGATGAGGCTCCGACCAGGGCTTCCGCCTCCGCATACAGCTCCTGCCAGTACCTCCGCGGCGTGCCCCACTCGTAGCGGTAGCGATCCTGGGACGAATTGAGGCGCTCAATCTCCACCACCATCTCCGGGTCGGGGAGCATCTCCTCGCTGGTCAGCGCGTACACCGCCCAGGGCGCCTCCGTCTCCACCGGCTCCCGGGGCGGATACCAGTTCTGGGGCAGGTCAAAGCCGGTGCCCTCACAGTCGGCGCAGGGCATGCCCTCCACCTCGCGCGCCCCGTGGCAGATTCGACAGGGCTCGTGATAGCAGTGGTCGTAGAAGAAGTGCCGGCCGGGCAGCGCCGGGGGGATGAAGACGGTGGACCCGTCCAGGCCCCGCCAGTAGGGCGCGTCCGGCACGCTGTAGGAAAACTCCTCGGCGGCGCGCAGGCCACAGCCGCGGATGACTTGGGGCAGTTGGGCGCTGGTGCCAAAGGCGTCAGTGACGGCGGCGGCCCGGGCGGGAACGCCCAGCAGCTGCTCGCCCCAGTGCAGGCCCGAGGCGAGATTGCGCACCAGCGTCTCGGCATGGCACATGTTGGTGTCAATGATCGCCTCACCCGCGCCCAGCAGCTCAAAGCGCCCTTGCTGCGCCAACCGCCGGAAGGGGTCCGCCGCCTCCGGATGCCGGCGCAGGTACTCGCGCAGCGTCAGGGCCTGCTCCACCACGAAGGCCGCGCCGCGCTCCTCCGCCAGGCGCAGGCAGCAGTCCAGGCAGGCTTCCTGGACGTCGGCATAGGGTCGCCAGGTGCCGCCCTGATACTCATAGGCCCGCCGCCAGCCCCGCCTCCAGATCAGGTCAAAGTGGTTGCGGTACCAGGCAACGACGGTAGTGCAAGGGAAGTTGTCGCTCACGAGAAGACCTCCGTGTCGAGAAGCGGCGGGAAATTCGACGGGAAGGGAGCGAGGTCCTGCGCGGGGAACCGAGACAGATACGCACGCTGAGGGAGGGTTCCCACATGGTGCCGGTGGCCTGGCCGCGTCGGGGTATCGCTCGAGGACGGGTGGCGCTGCTGCTGGGAGGCCTGTGGTTCGCAGGGCTGTTCCCGGGGATGTCCGGCTGCGCCCGCTGGCTGCTGGGAGAGCAGGCGGGGCCTGCACCTGCTCCCACGGCGGTAGCGGGAGCGGAGCCGGTGGCCCCCGTCCTGCCGGAGCCGACGCGCTTGCGGGTGGCGGTGGCCGGCGATGTGACGTTGCGCAGCCTGCCCTCCGGCCAATCTCCCTTCCGCCACGTGGCCCCCCTGTTCCAGGCCGCCGACGTAGCCATCATCAATCTGGAAGGCCCCCTGACGACCCGTACCGCCGCCACTCCGTACAAGAGCGCCCGCGACCTGGCCGCCCGGCAGCAGTTCCTGCTCAAGTGCCCACCCGCGTACGCTCGCTATCTGCCCGAGGCGGGGATTGACGTAGCCACGCTGGCCAATAACCACACCATGGACTACCGCGCGGCGGGCCTGCAGGACACGGTGGACCTGCTCAGTAAGCTGGGCGTCGCCAGCTGCGGGGCCGGAGAGAACGCCGCCGCTGCGCGCCGGGCGGCAGTGGTGCCGGCCGGAGCGGGGCAGGTCGCGGTTCTCTCCTACCTGGCCTTTGTCAGCGAGGGGGGACGGGCCGCCTGCACGCCGGCGACCGAGCAGCGGGCCGGGGTAGCGGTGGTGTGGTCCACCGGCGAGGCGGTCACGGCGGAGTCGCGGGAAGCGCTGCGCCGGGATATTGCCGAGGCACACCGGCAGGCTCCGGTGGTGATCGTCGTCTTCCACTGGGGCATCCAGAAGGCGGATAGCCCCCTGGCCTATCATCGGGCCCTGGCGCACCTGACGGCGGAGCTGGGCGCCTCGGCGGTGGTGGGGCACCATCCCCACGTGCTGCAGGGCGTCGAGTGGCACGGCGGCGTGCCGATCCTGTACAGCCTGGGTAACTTCGTCTTCTCGCCCTCGCCGGGCGCGCGCGGCGAGACCGGTGTCTTTGACCTGATCTTCTGGGGCGGGAAGGCCACGCGCGTGGATTTCCACCCGGCCCGGATCGAGGACAGCACGCTCCGCTTGCTGACCGGCGAGGCGGCGCGGAACCTGTCGCGGCGGCTGCTGCGGCTCAGCCAGGGACTGGGGAAGGTGAAGGGAGAGATGGGTGAGGAGGCAGTGCTGAGACTGGCGAAGCCCGACGGGTAGCGCGGCGGCGGTGTTGGGGAGGAAGCTCACCGTTGGGCCCCTGCCTGAACGGAAGGGGAGCGGAGCCTACCCCCCTGGCCCCCCCTCCCTGAAGGGAGGGGGGAGTTCGGAGTGCTCATCCCCCGGTCCCCCGCTCCGGCGCCCTGCCGGGGAACAAGTGTCAGACACCCTCTCGCCACCCCGGCAACCACCGCCGGGCGGCACGTGAAGTGCCGCCCCTACCACAGCGGCGCGGTACAAGCCCGCGCCCTGCAGCATCGGCCGGGAGGCCATCGCTACGGGGTCACCATCCACCTGACCCGCTGGGCCTTGACCCTCCCCGCCGGGTGATCCTCGGGGTGCTGGACGACCTCCTCCTTGCCTTCCCCGGCCACCAGGAAGACCACCTCCCGCGCCGCGCTGAGCACCGGCAGAGTCAGCGTCAGGCGCGGCACCAACGGCGGGCGGGCGGGATCGGGCTCGGCAATGACCCAACGGTCCCGTTCCTGCAGCGCCGGGCGGCCGGGAAAGAGCGAAGCGGTATGGCCATCGGGACCGACGCCGAGGAGGATCAGGTCAAAGAGAGGGAGACCGTTGCGCAGTTTCTGGCCGGTGAAGAACCGGCGCATCTCCTGCTCGGCCCGGGCGGCAGCGGCCTCCGGCGGCTGCACCTCCCCCGGCAAGCGATGCACCTGCTCCTCCCGCAGGGGGAGCCGGGAGAGTAGTGCCTCCTCGGCCAGGCGGTAGTTGCTATCCGGATGATCGGGGGGGACGCAGCGCTCATCGCTCCAGAAGAAATGGACGTGCGCCCAGGGGAGGCTGTCTCGGTAGGGTGGCGAGGCGAGGGTCTCATACAGGCTGCGAGGAGTACTGCCGCCGGAGAGGGCGAGCAGGAAGACGCCCCGCGCGGTCACGGCCTCGCGCAGGGCGGCGGCGACCACCCCCGCGGCGGCTGTGGAGAGGGAGGGGAGGTTGGGGAAGTGTTGGAGCATGCTCGTTCCTGAGGAACGGGTCTCACCCCCCGGCCGCCCCTACCCGGACGGCGCGGACGGGTCCGCGCCCTGCAGACGCACCGGCGAGACGCCGGTGCCACAGGAAGCCCGCACCCTACAGGGGCAGCCACCCGCGGCCGTCCTGCGCGAGTAGCCCGTCTGCAGTGGAGGGACCCCAGGTCCCGGCGGGATACGGCTCCGGTTCCCCCTCGGCCTCCCAGGCCTCCAGGACCGGTGTCATCAGGCTCCAGGCAATCTCCATCTCGTCGTGGCGCACGAAGAGGCTCTGATCCCCCAGCATGCAGTCCAGCAGCAGGCGCTCGTAGGCTTCCGGCGGCTCCTGCCCGAAAGCTTCGCGGTAGGTGAAGTCCATGGTCAGCCGGCTCATGCACAGGCGCGGCCCGGGTTGCTTGGCCTGCAAGAGCAGGGCCACGCCCTCGTCCGGCTGCAGCGTAAGACGGAGTACGTTGGGCAGCAGCGCCTCCGGGCCGAGCGGGGCAAAGACGGAAGGTGGCACGCGGCGGAAGACGATGGCGATCTCGCTCACCCGCTGGGGCAGGCGCTTGCCCACCCGCAGATAGAAGGGCACGCCGTGCCAGCGCCAGTTGTCTACCCACAGGCGGGCTGCGACGAAGGTTTCGCGACGGGAATCGGCCGCTACCCTCGCCTCCTGCCGGTAAGCGCGCACTGGCTGCCCGGCGACCTCCCCGGCGGTGTACTGGCCGCGCACCAGCTCGCGGGCTACTGCGGAAGCCGGCCAGGGGCGTACAGCGCGGAGGAGTCTGGCCCGCTCGTCGCGCACACGGTCCGCCTGGAAGGACACCGGCGGCTCCATCGCCACCATGCAGAGCAATTGCAGCAGATGATTCTGCACCATGTCCCGGAGCAGGCCGGCGTTGTCGAAGTATCCGCCGCGCTCCTCCACGCCGATAGATTCCGCCACGGTGATCTGCACGTGGTCCACGTAGTGGCGATTCCAGATCGGCTCGAACAGAGCGTTGGCAAAGCGCAGCATCAGGATGTTCTGCACCGTGTCTTTGGCGAGGTAGTGGTCAATGCGGTAGATCTGTGACTCGTGAAGGACGGCGTGCAGCTCGCGGTCCAGGGCCTGGGCACTGGGCAGGTCGCGGCCAAAAGGCTTCTCCACCAGCAGGCGGGCCCAGGTCTCCGCGCGCTGAGCGGTCAGGCCCGCCCGGTGCAGGTTGGCGGCGATGCCGGCGAACAGCGTCGGAGGGGTTGCCAGGTAGAACAGATGGCTGCCGGTATGACGATAGTGGGCGTCTAGTTCGCGCAGGCGGACGGCCAGGGCGATAAAGTCGTCCGGGCGGTCGTACTGGCCAACCTGGTAGTGGCAGCAGGCGAGGAACTTCTCTACCTGGCGTGGGTTGGCCTGGGGGCAGCACCGGGCGAGACCGGCCCGGACCGAGGCGCGGAAATCGTCCTCGGAAAGGGGGGAGCGGGCGTAGCCGAGCAGATAGAAGGTGTGCCGCAGCAGGCCTTTTTCGCACAGGCGGAAGAGCGAAGGGAGGAGCTTGCGATGCACCAGGTCTCCGGAGGCGCCAAAGACCACCAGTCCCCAAGGTTCGGGGACCGTCTCCGTGCAGAACTGACCGCGGACCGGGGCGACCGACCCCTGGGAGACACCGGCGTCAGGCGGGGGCAGGTCGGCGGGTGACATCAGTGGCGGGCTCCTTCGGCCGGTTGCGCGGGCTGGACTCCGCCGGCGCCGGCGCCGGTAGCGTGCGGCGCGTGCTCGGGCGAGGCAACGGCGTGACCGCCGAATTCCTGGCGCAAGGCAGCCAGCACGCGGTTGGAGAAGGCGTCGGTCTGGCGCGAGAGGAAGCGCTTGAAGACGGCGTGGGCGATCCCGTCAGCGGCTACGCCCAGCTCCACCGCCTGCTGCACCGTCCAGCGTCCCTCGCCGGAGTCCTCCACGTAGCCGGAGACCTCGGCCAGGTCGGGGTCCCGGGCCAGGGCAGACTCCAGCAGCTCCAGCAGCCAGGAGCGGACCACGCTGCCCTGCTGCCAGAGATGGGCAACCGCGCGCAGGTCCAGGCTCGCGCCGTAGGGCGAGGCGCGCAGAATCTCCATCCCCTCGCCGTAGGCCTCCATCAGCGCGTACTCGATGCCGTTGTGCACCATCTTCACGAAGTGCCCGGCCCCCACCGGGCCGCAGTGGAGATAGCCCTCCGGCGGGGCCAGAGTCGCCAGGGCCGGTTCCAGGCGGCGGAAGTCCTCCTCCGCCCCGCCCAGCATCAGGCAGTAGCCATCCTCCAGTCCCCAGATTCCGCCGGAGACGCCCGCGTCGCAATAGTGGAGGCCATACTCGGCGAGAGCCTCGGCGCGCCGCAGGTCGTCGCGGAAGAAGGTGTTGCCGCCGTCCACCAGCAGGTCGCCGGGGGAGAGCAGCCCGGCCAGCGCCTCCAGGTGCTGCTCGGTGGGCGCGCCCTGCGGGAGCATCAGCCAGAGCGCGCGGGGCGGAGTCAGCCGCGCGACCAGTTCCTCCAGCGTGGCGGCCCCGGCCCCGCCCTCCTGGATGAACGCCTCCGTGCGAGCGTAGGTGCGATTGTAGGCCGCGACCTCATGCCCACCGCGGAGCAGACGGCGGGCCATGTTCAGGCCCATACGACCAAGACCGACGAGGGCGATTTGCATGAGATCACCTGCCTAGAGACTCCGGTAAGGGCGGAGGCTTACCGCTGCCCGGTGGTGGCTGTCGGAGTGGCCTCCGGCTGGAGGGGCCGGCTGAGCCGTCCGCGGCGAGCCCGACCCCCTCAGCCCTCCCCGCTCGCCCTTCCCTGGAAGGTGGCCTCACCCACCCTCCCTCGACTTCGTCCCTACCACCAGGAAGTACGGCACGTGTAAGAAGACTCCCCAGTCGCCCGCGGAGTTCGCCACTATCTGGCGGGCGCGTGCCGCCTGGCGGCGTTCTGGGTCGGTGAGAGGCAGCCCCTCCAGAAGAGACAACGCCGCCTCCGAGGCCGGCTGAGGAAGATGCGCCAGTTCCACCCAGACGTGGAGGCCTGCCGCCTGGTAAGCGCCCGGCAGTTTGCGCCCTATCGCAGGGTCCGCTCCAACGCGCAGTAAGCCCGCCCGCCAGAGGCCGGCGAGGCCGAGGTCGGGCTGCTCCATCATGCCGCCGTAGTCAGGTTCAACCGCGACCACGTTCCCGCCGGGCTGCAGTACCCGAGCGGCTTCGCGGAGCGCGACCTCCACCTCGGGCACCCAGAGCAGCACGTTCTGGAAGAAGACCAGATCGAAACAGCCGTCGCGGAAGGGCAGAGCCTCGGCCCGGGCCGCGAGTTGCGCCACGCCCGGTCGAGGGGAGGCGTCGAGCGCAATAACCGGCCCGGCCGCGCGGCGCCGCAGTTCGGTGGTGACCCGGCCGTGGCCGCAGCCGACCTCCAGCACCCGTCGTCGCAGGCCGATCTGCGCTCGGCGCAGGGCTCGGCTGCGGGGCCCGGCCAGCCACGCCGCGAGGGGGGTGGCCAGATCCGCCGGCGGCCGGTTGGGGATTTCTACCTCTCTTCCCGGAGAGTCCGTCCGAGCCTGGCGGTGTGTGCGCGGGGAGACCGGCCCGCTGCCCGCGTCCTGACAGTGGCGAACGGACCCCGGATTGAGCCAGTGGCTGGTGGCGTACATCATCCCGGCCCGGCGGCCCAGGCGAGCCTATCTCCCTCCTCCCGCACAGGCGCAGGCGCAGGCGCAGCCGGCACAGGCACAGGCGCAGCCGCCCCCTCCGCCGCCTCCCCCGCTGCCGGAACTGGAGGCCAATGACTCCAGGATTTGGCCGGTGACGCGGTCCACGCCCGATAGGTCCATTCCTGGGTGGACGATCCCGAGGCTCACGGGGTCCACGCTGCCCGCCACCCGGCCACTGAGGTTCTCGGCCCAGCCGGCAAAGGAGGCGGCCACGTCGCTGAGCGTGCTGCGCCCGCCGACGGACACCGGCGCCGGGCCGGTACTGACGCCGCCGACCGAGGTGCCCGCCCGCGTCCAGGAGGGGTGGTAGTGATAGCCGCCGCGGTACCACACGTCGAACTCGTCGTCGTAGTTGGGCGCCAGCATCATCCACAGCAGATTCTCGTCCACGAACTCGGTGCGCATCTGCAGGTCGCCCAGTTGCTTGGCATCAGCCCAGGCTTTGGCCATGATCTGCTTGTAGTACTCGCGGGTGGGTTCCAGCTCAAACCCGGCCATGCGCGCTACGGTGCCGTTGATGAGCGACTTCATCGGCTTCTTGAAGTCAATTTTCTCGACCGGTGTGCCGGGAGCGGCGATAATGGCATCCAGGAACTCCTGCTCATAGCCGCGGATCACCGCCCCTCCGGCCTTGGCGGCCTCGCGGCGCTCTTTGGCGGTGCCGGTGTAGCCCTCGGCCGGCTCCACGACTAGGGGCTGGGCCACGACCTGCCGGAGCAGGCCTTTCTTGAGCATGCCGAAGAGGACCAGGGTCAGCACCCGACCGAGGGGTACCTCCAGCAGCACGGCCGCCTCCGGCACGGTCAGGCCGCGCTTGATGCCGCCGCCGGGAGTCGAGGCGATGGCGGGGAGGTAGGCGCGCTTGCGCCGGGCCTGCGAGCGGCCGACCAGTACCCAGATCACGAGGAGTATCGGCAGGGCAATCGCCTCCAACTCCGGGAAGACTCCCCAGGCGAAGGCCAGGATGATGAAGAGGATGCCGTAGAGACAGCAGCCCGTGCCCCGCGTCAGCCGGAAGTAGAAGATTCCCACCAGCACCAGGAGGAAGATGCCCCAGATCATTCGGGCGGGGGCCGATTCCTTCCACCACTTCCAGGCCAGGCCCCAGACGGTCTGGCGGATGACGCGCTCCATCCAGGCTTTGGGAAAGGACAGGCCGACCATGTGGGGCCCGTCCAGACGCGCCGCCGGGTCCTGCCAGGCCACCACGGTGTTGTACTTGGAGATAACCTTCTTTGTGAAGGGTTTGTTGAGCTGGTACACCACCTCCTCCGGCTTCACCGACAGCGGCAGGTGCACGATGATCCACAGATCGGTCTGGCCTACCAGGTACTGTCCGCCGTACCAGGTGGGGGTAATGCGCAGGGAGGCATTTGCCGGGTTGGTGGTGTCCTGGTAGACCATGTCCGGCATGCGGCACTTGAACTCGAACTTGCCCTGCTCGCCGGGCTTGATCGGGTGATTCAGGTGCACCTCCACGCCAGTGGAGATGGCCGTGGAAGTGCGGATGTCGCTGCAGGGCTGGCCGTTGAGCGCCGCCTGCATATTGGAGATGTCGTAGCCCTTGTGCGGCAACCCCACGTCCACCACATCTATCGGCTGTCCCCCCGGCTCGCACTTGAAGGTGATGTCGTAGTACAGTTCCACCGAGGCATCCGGCTGCGGCGTCACGCTCAACTCCAGCCTGGGGATGGAGAAGGAGTAGTCGGCATGACTCGCCACCAGCGGGGCAAGCATCATGCCGAGCAGCGCCAGGAGCAAGGCGAGCCGTTTCATCACTCCTCACCTCCTGTCGGGTTCTCGGCCGCCCTGGCCGGCTGGTCATCTTCGACTTTCCCGCGGTCATCGCTCCAGCCCCGGGGGTCCTTGGGGCAGTCGGCGGCGCAGATGGTCAGATCTGGGCAGTCCGCGCAGCGGGTGGGAGCAACCAGCCGTTCCCGGTAGCGCGTGAAGCAGTCGTGGTTCCAGATTTTCTCCCAGGAATCGGAGAGCAGGTTCCCGGCGCAGTCGCCCGGTCCCCGCGCGGGCTTGACGCGGCCATCCGCCTCGACGCGCACGGCAATGTCCCCGGCCGTGCGCGGACCGGCGAGGATCTGCTCCTGTAGGGTCCGCGTCGGGTCGTAACGCACCGGCGGCGCCCACAGGAAGCGGGTCGCTCCGCTCTCGGCCGCCTCCGCTATGGTCAGGGCGACCTGAGGCAGGGCCCGGGCGGGGAGCGCTCCCGCGGCCTGGGCGGCGGCGTCCTCGTCCAGGCAGGCCAGGGCGAAGAAGCAGAGATTGGTGACGGCGACCGCCTGCAAGGCGGAGAAGACGGCCTCCAGGGTTTCGCCGGTGTTCTCAGCGTAGAGGGGGACCTGCGCGACGGGCGCCAGTTCCAGATCCCGGCACTGCGCGAAGGCGGCGAGTACGCGACCGTGGTCACCGGGACCGCAGACGCTATCGTGAGTCTCAGCCTCTGGGGAAAGGTACAGCAGGTCGAGATGGTCCAGCCCGGCCAGGGCGGCCTGGCGGATGATTCCTGGGGTCAGCCAGGAGGCTACGGCCCGCAGTCCGGCGATCATGCCGATATCCTCAGCCGCCTCCACCAGGCGCGGGAGGTCTTCGCCGGGCGCTCCGGGGCGGGCGAGGAAGGTGACGTGAGGGATACCGGCCTCCCACAGTCGCTGGAGCAGTTGGCGCGTCTGTCCCGGCTCGCCCGGCACCACATCCGCCCGGAAGGGCGCGGCCAGACGGCGGCCCCAGTCCGGCACCCGTTCGTCGGCCAGGTCGGTGATGGGGTAGTTATCGCCTGGCGCGGAGAGGTCGGTGAGCAGGGCCCGCACGCGGGCCAGGTCCGCCTCCACCTGCGCCTTGGTCATGCCGCGGAAGACGGCCTGCACATCGGCCATGATCTCGGCGTCACTGACTCCCTCCAACAGGTCACGGGCCATGCGAGTGCCGACCGGAGAGAGGTAAGCGGCTTCTGCGGCGTTGGCCAGCAGCAGCCCGCCCTCGTCAGGGTCCACACGCAGGTGAAAGCGCGTGGGCCACTCCCCTTCCAGGCGCTGGTAGGAGTAGATCCCCGGCTCCAGGTCCCGGCCTCGCCGGGGCCGGGCCCCGATGAAGTCCATGATCGTGTCCAGAACGCTGCGTTGGCTCACGGGCTTGTCACCTCAGCTTGTGGGAGCATGCACCCTCCCCCGCAGGTAGCCAGGTCCGCGCAGGCCCAGCAGTCGCGGGGCAGACCCGCCGCCTGCGGCTGCTCCCGGCGAAAGCGCAGTCCGCGGAAGAGATCGCTCTCCCAGATGCTCTCCCAGGGATCGGTCAGCAGGTTGCCCGCCGGCTGGTAGTAGGACTGGCAGGGCAGCACATCACCGTTCGGTTCCAGGCAGATAGAGTACTCGGCGGCGTTACAGGCTTTCAGACCGAGGCCCAGGTCTGCCGGGTGCAAGCGGCAATAGGGGGTGGGAGTGTACCAGAGGAAGCGCATTTCCAGTTCCTCCGCCCGGCGGCGGACGCGCTCCAGGACGGGCGCCAGCTGCTCGGCCGACAACGCTCCGGGATGGCCGACGCCGCAACCGGAGTGGATGACGCCGTTCATGGCAAAGGTGCGCACGCCCAGATCCTGCAGGAAGGCAGGAATCCGCTCCGCCTCGGCGACGTTCTCCTGCAGGAGGGTGGTGTTGGTCAGCACGTGCAGGCCGGCGGCGAGACTCTGACCAATACCGGCGACGGTTTCAGCCCAGGCGGAAGTGCCTGAGAGCCGGTCGTGGACCTCGGCGCGGGTGGAGTTGAGCGTGATCTGGACGTGGTCAAGACCGGACTGGGCCAGGGCTTGGCAGAGGTGGGAATCAGCCAGCCGCCGGCCGTTAGTGTTCAGGCCGGTGATCATTCCCAGCGATTCCGCGTAGGCCACCAGCTCGGGGAGGTCCTCCCGCAGAGTGGGCTCCCCGCCGGTGAAGATGACGTAAGGGACCCCGATCGTCAGCAATTTGTCCAATACCATGCGCCAGGCCTCTGCGTGTAGGGGCGGCTTGGGCGGCGCCTGTGACGCCAGCCCCTCCCGTTCGGCTGACGTTTCGCTAGCGAACGGGCGTGTGTCGCGGCACTGCGTACCGCGAAACGGGGCGCTCCGGGAGGCTTCGTTGTAGCAGTGGCTACAGGCGTTGTTGCAGACGTAGGTGAGGGCCAGGTCGGCCTTGTAGGGGGCGGTGGCCCGTACGGAGAAAGGCGGAGGCTGGGCCAGGCCCAACTCGCACACCGGGCAGCGCTCGCTCGGCTCCTGCAGGCGCGCCAGTCCCGCGGCCAAGTGGTCATAGTCGTCGGCTAAACGCTGGGGACGGACCTGGGGATAGGCGGCCTGCAGCCGGGCCAGCGCCGCCGAGCGGGGCACCTCGTCCAGGGCGTGCTTGGCCATCTCGGCAGCGGTGGGGGGCAGGTGGATGGCCTCTACGGCGTTGACGAAGAGCAGCCCGGTGCCGTCGGGGTGCAGACGCAGATGGAGGCGGACCTTGCCGGTCGGGGTCTCGTAGCGGTAGGAGTACAGGCGGGGAGCAGGGCCGGCCGCACGCAGGGCGGACAGGTGCGCTCGGGCGGCGCGGAAGTCCTCCCGCACCCAGCCGGCGGCGCGCTGCCACAGCCGCCCAGCGGCTCTTACCACTTGGGCTCTTCCTCCAACTGGTAGTGAGCCCCACAGTAGGGGCACTTGATGAAGATGGCGCCCGCCTGGACCGAGACGCTCTTGGAGTCCAGCTTCCCGCCGCAGGACTTGCACTTGAGGTCCTGGGCGGCGACGTCGCCGGTCAGGTCTATCTTCTGGACAATAGTCCGCTCCGGCGCTTTCATCCGCGCCAGGTAGACCAGCGCCCCGGCGGCGCCCAGCAGGATCAACCCGATGACAATCCGGGGACCGGTATGACCCTGCACGGAGCCGAGGAGGAAGACCAGCCCCGCCAGGCCGACCAACGCGGAGAGCAGGTAGGCGACTGTAGTCATGCCTGGTCTTTCGCGCTGGAGGCAGGGGAATCCTGCAAGGACGGTCGCATCTGCCTCCGGGTGGCGCGGCGGCACACGATGGGGCTTCTTCTCCCGCCTTCGCAAGGGAGGGTGCTCGCCGTCCGCGGCGGATGAGGGGGGTCCCACTCCGCAGGCAGGTCTGGCCGGGCCTGGCGGGGAAATGTTGGCCCAGGGGTTGGCCGGGTTGCCGGCCCCAGGAGGCTGCTATGCGCATCAGGATCGTCGTTCTTTCGGCCATCTGCACATTCCTCACCGCCCCTCTGCTCGCCGGCGACTTTTCGGTCTCATCTCTGTCGGAGTCGCGCGGGCCGGAGCGAATCGGTCCAGCGGTGTACTATCGCCAGGACTTGGCGCGCTATGGTGCTCCGGATCCGGAGAGAACGCCGATTCCGCAGCCGCCGGTGACGCGGGAGGATTACTACCAGTGGCTGGTGGACTCGGGCCATTTCAACTACGGCCCCAGCCCGCATAATCACCGCCGCTACATCCCCCGCCATTTCACTCCCCTGCTGGCCAAGTACGTCCACGACAACGATCCGGTGGCCGGGAGGCAGTGCCTGGACGCGCTCAAGTTCTACTATCAGGCCCTCCAGGAAGACGTCAAGCAGGCCGGCTGGAACGAGCAGTTCACCGACGAGCCGGGCTATATCGGCCTGTACCGGCGGTACCTGACCGAGGGCGGGCTGCTGGATGAGAACCGGGACACCTGGTTCAAGGACATGGTGCTCTTCCTCAACCGCACCATGCGCGTTTGGGGCGGGCAGCACAACTTCTGGCGGGGGCCGATGCACCGGGCACAAGGGGAGGGCATTGCCAAGCGCCTGGCCGTGCTCTGGTACCCTGACATCCCGGAGGCAGCCGTCTGGAAGAAGTACGCCGACGAGGTCTACGACGACTTCTGGCGCTTCCGCGACAATCCCGTTAATGACTCGAACTACTACATGCTCTGCGTCATGCCTCCGCTGCTGCTGGGCGCGGAGCTGACCGGGAACCGGGAGTTTTTCACCGACCCAGGGATGCGCAAGATCTGGGACCGCTTCATGTATGAGGTCTCACCGGACGGAGCGTGCATTCCCTATGGTGCGCATGACGGCTGGAACCAGGCAGCGGCCTCGCGCCTGCTGGCCCTGGAGCTGGCTGCCAAGTACACGGGCGACGGGCGCTACCGCTTTGCGGCCACTCGCATCTTCAACTACATGCGCTACCAGCAGGAGCGGATCAAGACGCACCACATGGCGATGGGTCCTTACAGCACGGAGAAGCTGGCGGTGGTCTATCTGCTGGCGGACGACACCCTCAAGCCCGTGCCGCCGGAGGGCGGGTCGCAGGTCCTGTACCACCGGGAGATGCTGCGGGTGAAGAGCAAGGAGGCCGCGGGGAAGTACTTTGCCAAGTTCGGGCAGGCTCCGTTGGATCCCGATCCGCTGCTGAACAACGTGGACTGCGCCATGATCAACACCCCGGAGACCAAGCCCTGGAAGCTGATCCTTCGCAGTGGCTGGAATCCGGGGGACTTCTTCGCCGAGGTGGACCTGTATCCGCGGCACGACCCGCTCAATCCGCCCGGGATCCTGGGGATGACCCGCTGGGGGGCGTGCCTGGGGATGCCCATCAACGCCAAGGGGTCCTCCGACGAAAACCGCTTGATGATCGAGGACCTCTCCGGTTCGGCGCCGCTGCGTTTCAATACCGACCCGGACCTGCAGGACAAGTTCTATCAGGAGGTCGAGATTCCCGAGTTCGCGGACCTGAAGGGCGCGACGTTCGCGACGGTCCAGGTCACCAACTACCAGGGCTTTCCGGTGACCTACACCCGCGAGTTTCTCTTTCTCAAGAACCGCTTCCTGGTGACCCGCGACCTGCCCCTGTTTGAGGAGGGCTTCCTGGCCCAGGTGGCCCCCATCTACAACACCCAGAACGTCGGCCCTCAACTGGGGGAGAACTACGCCAACACCTTCTTTGACGCACCCCGGCAGTCGAGCGCGGACCTGCTGAACCCGCCGGTGGACCTGCTGGTGTGGTTCGCCCCGCGAGAGAACTGCCGGCTGCAGGTGGTGGACCGCACGGCGATAGACGTGCGAGCAATGGACGTCCCCGTGCAGGTGCGCTATGCCTGGCGGGGCCTGACCCAGGCCGGGCAGCGGCTGCTGTTCACCCAGGTTCTCTATCCACACAAGGCCGGGATGCAACTGGCCCGCTCCAACGCCCCCGGCGCGGCGCGGCCGGCCGATCTGGCGGGCACCGCCGGGGCGGACGGCATCCAGGCGCTACGGGACACGCCGGAGCTGACCGTGCTGCGCTTCAGTTTAGATCCGGACCGGGTGGAGTGGCTGGTCAGCAACCCGGGCGGGGGGGAAGTGAAGGAAGGCGGCCTCGCCACCGATGCGCGGTACTTGTACCTGGACACCCTCAAGGGTGAGGTCAAGTCCGTGAGCGCGGTCGGGGCAACCTTCGCCGCTCTGGAGGGCAAGGAGATCTTCCGGCAGGGGGAACGGAAGGACTATGAGAGGTAAGGAGCCGGATCCCGGCACGAGGATGGGGCAGCATATGCGAAGGCTAGCAAGGCTAGGCTTGAGAAGCGGGGAGCGCCGGGTAGGGGCGGCGATTCATCGCCGCCCGGAGGTGGCTGGAGCTGTGGGAAGCCCTGGCGGCGGCGCGGCGGAGGCGCCAAGGCGGCGGGACCAGGTGGCGGGACCGGCCCGCCACCCCGGCAACCACCTCCGGGCGGCACTGAAGTGCCGCCCCTACCGGGGGGGTACACGGGCGTCAAGACACCCGGCGGGCGTCTTGTGGACGGTCGTGAGCCTCTGCGCCAGTCTGACGGCTGCCGGGGCCGCCGACTTCTCCGTCGCCGCCGGTGGGGAGCAAGCTCCTGTCGTTGAGCGCGTCGGCCCCCCGGTCTTGTACATGAAAGACGTCGGCGACTTTGGCGTGAACGTGCCCGATGCCGCCCGCTTCCCGATTCCTCAGACGCCGGTCACGAAGCAGACGTACATGAAGTGGATCGAGGACTCCGGGCACCTGAAGTACGTGGACAACCCCAAACACGGGCACTTCTCCCCCCGCCACCTCCTGCCTCTGCTGGCCAAGTACATAGACAGCGGCGAGGACCGGTGGGGGCAAGCGTGCATGGCTGGCCTGCAGGACTACTACGCCACCCTCCAGGAAGAGGTGAAGAAGGACGGACTGCACGCCTACTTCAACCCGGAGCCGATGCTGCTGGGTGTGTACCGGCGCTTCCTGGCCGAGGGGGGCATTCTGGACGAGAAGCGCGACACCTGGTTCCGCGACCTGCTGCTGTTCCATGCCCGGACGCTGCATGTCTGGGGCACGCCCCAGAACTTCTTCCGCAGCGCCGTGCATCGCGCCCAGTCGGAGGGGGCCAGCCGGGGACTGACCGCCCTGTGGTATCCCGACATCCCCGAGGCGGCGGAGTGGAGGCAGTACGCCGCCACGGTCAAGGACGACTGGTGGAAGTACCGCGACTATGCCCAGAACGACCAGAACTACAGCTTCATCTGCCTGCTCGCCATCGCCTTGCGCGCCGAACTGGAAGGTGACGAGGCGGTCTGGACCGACCCGGGGATGAAACCGCTCTGGGACCGGCTGTTGCAGGAGATCTCGCCCGATGGCGCGGTGATCCCCTATGGCTGCAACGGCGGCTGGAACGCTAATGCCGCCGACCGGATGCTCATCCTGGAGCTGGTCGCTGCTCATACCAGGGACGGCCGCTACAAGTTCGGCGCGCAGAAGCTGATGAACTATCTGCTGTACCAGCAGTCGGAATACCTCAAGCACTACATGCTGCTGGGTCCGGCGGGGACGGAGAAGATCGCGCTGGCGTACCTGTACTGCGACGAGAGCGTCAGGCCGGTAGTCCCGGAGAGCGGCTCGCAGTTGCTCTTTCGCCGCGAGACCCTGCGGGTGCGAGACAAGGCCGCCGCCGCCAAGTACCTCCCCAATCTTGACCCCGACCCGCTCAAGGCCAACATAGACTGCGGCCTGCTGATCACCGAGAAGACGGTGCCGAATAAGCTGGTGCTGCGCAGTGGGTGGAATCCGGGGGACTTGTACGTGCTGGTGGACCTGTTTCCGCGGCATGATCCGCTCAATCCGGCCGGGATCGTGGGGATGACCCGCTGGGGATCGTGTCTGGCCATGGCCAGCGAGACCGCGGCGCGGCTCCACTCCGGGGAGAATCGGGTGCTGATCACCGACCTCTCCGGCTCCGCGCCCCTGCGCTTCAATACCGATCCGGGGCTGGCCGACCCCTTCTACCAGGAGGTAGAGGTGCCGGTCTTTGCCGACCTCAAGGGCGCGACTTTCGCCACCGTCACGGTGAGCAACTACAACGGCTTTCCGGTAAAGTACACCCGGGACTTCCTGTTCTTGAAGAACCGCTACCTGGTCAGCCGGGAACTGGTGGAGTTTGAGGAGGGCTTCCTGGCCGAGGTCGCCCCGGTGTTCAACACCCAGAACGTCGGGCCGCAGGTGGGCTCGCATTGGGCCAACACCTTCTACAATCGCCCCTGGGCCTGGTACTGGCCCCAGCCGCTCAAGAACCCCTCCTACGACCTGTGGGTGTACTTCTCGCCGCGGCCTGACTGCCGTCTGCAGGTGGTGGACCGCAGCACCATTGACCCCAACATGCGCAGCGTCCCGGCGCAGTTGCGGTACACCTGGCGCGGGGCCGCGCAGGCCGGTCAGAAACTGCTCTTTACGCAAGCGCTTGTGCCGCACTACCCCACTAGCGAGCGCAATGGGGCCGGCGGTCGCCCGGCGGTGCCGGAACCTACGCCGGAGACTATTCGTTTCTCGGTAGATACGCCCGAGTTGACGGTAGGGAGATTTGACTCGGGGCCGGAGATGACGGAGTGGGTGGTGGCTAATCCCGCCGGGGTAAAGGCAAGTCAGGAAGGGCTGGAGACGGACGCGCGCTTCGCGTACCTGCTGGTGAGTAAGGGGATCGTGCAGTCGGTCAGCGCAACGGACGGCACCTTCCTGGCTGTGGATGGCAAAGAAGTATTTCGTCAGACGGAGAGGGGCAATTTCGAGAAATGAGAGTTGAGGACCTCATGCACAAACGCTTGTGTATCTCTATCGTACTAGTTCTGCTCGTGTCGGCGGTCTGGGCCGCCGATTTTCGGGTGGCGCGTGATGACGACTCCGGACCCGGCGTGGCCCGGATCGCCCCGCCTACCTTCTACATGCAGGACTTGGATCGCTACTCCCGCCCGGTGCCGGACGCGTACCACTTGCCCTGGAAGGAAGTCCCCATCACCCGGGATACCTATATGAAGTGGATAGAGGACTCCGGCCACCTGAGCTACGCGGATAGCCCCAAACATGGGGTCTATGGGCCGCGGCACTTGATGCCCGTGCTCGCCAAGTACGTCCAGACCGGCGACCGCAAGTACGGCGAGGCCTGCCTGACCATGCTCCATGACTACGACCAGTGGATGCGGGCGGAGACCGCCAAGACCGGCTGGCACAGCAACTATATGCACGAGCCGACCATGATCGGGCTGTACGCCCGCTATCTTTCCCAGGGCGGGCTGCTGGACCTGCAGAAGGACCAGTGGTTCAAGGACATGATTCTGTTCATGAACCGGCACATCCACGTCTGGGGCACAGCGCAGGATTTCTGGCGGGGGCCGATGCACCGCGCCCAGGGCGAGGGGATGATGAAGGCGATTGCGGCCGCCTGGTATCCCGACGCGCCGGAGGCGGCCGAGTGGAAGGCCTACAGCGAGAAGGTTTGGAGCGACTTCTGGCCCTATCGTGACAACCCGGCCAATGACACGGGCTACTACTACGGCACCACCTTCCCGCTGATGCTGGGCGCGGAGATTCTGGGGCGCAATGAGGTTTTCACCGACGCGGAGATGCGCCGGACCTGGGAGCGGATCATGTGGGAGGTAACCCCGGACGGGGAGATCTGCCCTTACGGCGCGCACGGTGGCTGGAACAGCAGTTGTGGGCAGCGCATCTGGATGCTGGAGCTGCTGGCCGCCAAGACCGGTGACGGGCGCTACCGCTACGCGGCGCATAAGCTGATGAACTACCTGCTCCACCAGCAGGACCGGTATATGACCCACCATATTCTGGCGGGACCGGAGACCACGGAGCAGATCGCTATCGCCTACCTGCTGGCTGACGATACCCTTAAGCCGGTGCGGCCAGAGGCGGGCAGCCGGATTCTCTACCGCAAGGAGACGTTGCGCCTGCGCAACAAAGAAGCGGCGGCTAAGTACCTCAAAGACCTAGACCCGCGCCCGGACAAAGCCGACATCTGCTGCCTACTGATCGTAACCGACAAGGAAGAGCCGGCGAAGATGGTACTGCGCAGCGGTTGGAACCAGGGCGATTTCTTCGCATTGGTGGACCTGTTCCCGCGGCATGACCCGCTGAATGTGACGGGCATCATCGGCCTGACCCGCTGGGGCGCTCCGCTCACGCAGACCTTTTCGGCGAAGGGTTCCTCCGATGAGAACCGCCTGGCGGTGGAGGACCTGGGCGGGACGGCGCCAATGCGCTTCAATACTGACCCGGCGCTGAATGACGCCTACTATCAGGAGGTGACCATCCCGGACTTCGCCGATCTGAAGGGGGCCACTTTCGCCACCGTCACCGTGACCGACTACCAGGGCTTCCCGATCCGGCTGACGCGGGAGTTCCTGTTTGTCAAGAACCGGTTCCTGGTGGCGCGCGACATTCCCGAGTTCGAGGAGGGCTTTCTGGCACAGGTGGGGCCGGTGTGGAACACGCAGAACGTGGGGCCGCAACTGGGCGACACCTGGGCCAATACCTTCTTCGCCTCGGCCCGGGCGTCGGCGGAGGGTTCGGTAGGGCTGCACACTCCGCCACAGGACCTGCTGGTCTACTTCACGCCGCAGCCGGGCTGCCGGCTGCAGGTGGTGGATCGGACGGCAGTGGACCCCCGGGCGCTGACGGTGCCCGCGCAGTTGCGCTATGTCTGGCGCGGGGCTACCCAGGCGGGGCAGAAGCTGCTGTTTACGCAGGTGTATTACCCCCACGCGCCCAGCATGAGGAAGTCCCTGTCCAACGCGCCCGGAGCGGCGCGGCCGGCGGACCTGCTGGGCACGGCGGGCGCCGACGGAGTCCATGTGGAACTGGACACGGTGGAGACGACTGTCCTGCGCTTTACCCTGGACCCCGACCGGGTAGAGTGGGTGGTCAGCAATCCGGGGGGCAAGGCGGTAACGGCGGGGGGGCTGAGCACGGACGCGCGCTACCTGTACGTGGACACCGTAAAGGGGGAGGTAAAGGCAGTGAGCGCCGCGGCGGCGACGTTTGCGACGGTGGAGGGCAAGGACGTGTTCCGGCAGGGGGAGAGGAAGGATTTCGAGAAGTAGCGGTGGGGGGAAGTGTCTAACGTGAAACACGTGTTTCACGTGAAACACAGGATAGTCAGAAGGTAAGATATGAGGAGAGACACATGCGAATCAGACTGCTCTCACTAGCGGTGCTGCTTCTTTCGTCCACGGCGGCGGCGGCGGGGGCGGAGCCGGCTACGCGGTTGGGCGCGGAGGACTTGCTGCGGTTGGCCCGGCCGAGTGCGGGGGAGTGTTATCTGACCAAGCCCCCGACCGGGGTGACGGGCGCTCCGGAGCAGTTGTTTGCCTGGGCTTCGCAGGGAGGGGCGCTGACGGTGCGGGTACCGGTTCCCGCGGACGGCTACTACGTGGTGAGCAGCACGATTCTGTGGGGGCCGTGGGCGGACGGGCGGCTGGGGCGGTTCATCATGACGGCAGGGGCGGCCAAGTTCCCCAACGCCTATCAGGGCTGGTACGGGACCCCACCGACTCCGCCGTATCAGGTGCGGAACTTGGACTGGGGGGTTGCACATCTGGCGGCGCCCGCGGTGGACCTGACCATCGAGCCGGCGGGCGGCGGAGGGAGGCTGATGGTGCTGGGTGACCTGCGGCTGACCGCCCGCGCGGCGGAGGGACTCAAGCCCGAGGACCTGGAGCGGAGAATCTCCGCGGCCCCTGTCCGCACCGGCGAGCAGGCTCCTACTCAAGGGGCGCCGGCCTGGCCGCTGTTTGACCTCAAGCAGCAGCGGGGGACCGAGTGGACGGTCTTTGTGCCGCGAGTGGGCAAGGCGCCGGTGGTGGACGGGAACCTGGGGGAGTGGGAGATGGGTAAGGCGGCGATCGTGATTGACGGGACTTTCGTGCCCCAGCGCGGCTGGGCGGCGCCGGGGCCGGAGAGTGACGCGGACCTGTCGGCGCGGGTGGCGCTGTCCTGGGATGAGAAGAACCTTTACCTGGCCGCGATCGTCCGCGACGACGAGAAGACGGCGCGCACGGATAAGGAGGCCTGGGGGACGCCGTTCGGCTGCGACAGTCTGGTGGTCAACGTTAGCCCGCCCGGATGGCTGACCGGCGGCGGACGGGCGCAAGGGGTGGCGCCGTTGCAGGTGGCCTACGGGCTCAGCTACTACTCGCCGGGCGCCACGGCGCGGCCGCTGGGCGCGGACTGCAAGTACGTGGTAAACGACACCAAGGACGGGTATGCGATCGAGGCGGCTATCTCCTTCGCTTCAATGGGCTGGACGCCGGGGATAGTGGGGGATCGCTTCCCGCTGGGCCTGATCCTGGTGGATGTAGACCCCAAGAAGCCTGGGGGAAAGCAGTTCGATCAGTACGGATGGAACTACGGGCCGGGATCAGCAGCGGGGACCGGAGAGGCACGACTGATGGGCCCGGGGCCGGCGGCGGGGGAGGTGATTCCCGAGCGCGACACGGTAGCGCCGGGCGCGCCGCTGAGGTATGTGGGGACCATTGACGCACAGGGAACAGCGACGCTACGCGCGCTGGAAGTGGCGCCGGTCGGCGGAGGGGCGGCGGTAGCCAGTTTCGAGCTGGGGCGAGCCCTGCCGGGGGCGGGGCGGTACCGGCTGTGGGGGCAGTTGCCGCTGCCGGAGTTGCCGCCGGGGCGGTATGAGGTGAGGATGGTGTGGAAGTAGGGAGGCCTCACCCCCCGGCCCCCTCTCCCTGCGGGAGAGGGGGAGTCGGAGGGCGGGTGGCCAGGACTGGAGGAGCGCCGGCGGGAAGGCGGGGCCACCGGGAAAAGGCGGGCCGGCCTCCCCGCGCCCTACACAGCAGCGGCGCGACGACAACGGCGGCGTGGCGGGACAATCTTCTGCTCCGGGGCCGGGCTCCCCGCGCTTGCTGCGCAAGCTCGGCTCGGCCGGCCCCTCCAGGGGGGAAGCCACCGCGGCAACCACCACCGGGCGGCACGTGAAGTGCCGCCCCTACCGGAGGTGCGGTACGGAGCCCGGGCCCTACACGAACGGAAAGGTGGTCTGTCTGTGCCTGAGTCTACTTGCGAGGTGCTGGTGATTGGTGGGGGGCCGGCGGGGTTCACTGCCGCCCTGTATGCGGCGCGAGCGGGTCTGGATACGCTGGTGCTCAGTCCGGGAGAACTGACGGGCATGATGGCCCGGGCGCCGATCGTAGAGAACTTCCCCGGGCAGACGGAGCGGCTGGCGGGGCGGGAGATTCTGGCTAAGATTCGCGAGCAGGCGCTGGCGGCCGGGGCACGGCATGTGCAGGAGGCGGCCAGCATGGCCGAGCTGAGCAATCCGGAAGCCTTCCAGGTGGCAGCGGGGCGGGAACTGTACACGACGTCGGCGGTGATTGTAGCCACGGGAGCGATGGGGCGAGCGGATAAGCTGCCGGGGGAGGACGAGTTTGAGGGGCGGGGCATCTGCCGCTGCGTGGCCTGCGACGGGCCGCTGTACAAGGGCCAGCCGGTGCTGGTGGTGGGCGAGGACGAACAGGCGGCGGAGGAGGCCCTGGCGCTGACCGGGATCGCGCGGGAGGTGACGTTGGCGGTGCCGACGGCGCGGTTGGCGTTGCCGGAGGATCTGCAAGTGGCGCTGGCGGCGCGGGAGAACCTGCACCTGGAGACCGGATTGCGGCCGGAGGAGATAGTGGGGGATGATAGCGGAGTGACCGGGGTGCGCTTCCGCAGCCCGCGCGGGGAGGAGCGGCTGCTGGAGGCACCGGGGGTGTTCCTGTACGTGCGGGGTGCGGCTCCGGCTACCGAGTTCCTGGGGGGGGCGCTGGCGACCGACGAGGAGGGGCGGATAGTCACCGACGAGCAGATGCAGACGAGCGTGACCGGGGTCTACGCGGCGGGGGACGTGCGCCGCAAGCCGGTGCGGCAGATGGTGGTGGCGTGCGCGGATGGCTGCATCGCGGCCCTGGCGGCGGAGCGGTACCTGCGGCGGCGGCCGACGATGAGGTGGGATCGGGGAGAGGCGTAGAGACGAGAGGCGGGAAGCGGGAGGCGAGAGGGAGAGACAACGGTTTCAGGAGTGTCTGTCGGTTACTACGTGGTTGGGGTCCTGCGCTGCGCGACGAGCACGGCAAGGGAAGGTTTCCTGCGCCGGGGAATACCCTTCTGATCATCCCCCATGAGCGATTGCGCGTCCTCCTACGGTTCCTACTCCCGCGCTGCCGGCGTCGTGAGTCTGCTCCTGGCGCTGTATCTGCTGTACTTCGCCGGTTTGGGGTCGTACCCGCTGGTGGATGTGGATGAGCCGGTGTACGCCCAGGTGGCCCGGGAGATGGCGCACGGGGACTGGCTAACCCCGCATAATCGCGGGGAGCTGTGGTTCGACAAACCCCCGCTTTTCTACTGGCTGACGGCGGCGACGACGCGACTGCTGGGGCCGGGGGAACTGGCGAGTCGCCTGCCCTCGGCGGTGATGGCGGTCGTTCTGCTGCTGTTGGTGTACGCACTGGCGAGGTTTGACTTCGGCCGGCGGGCGGGGCTGCTGGCGGCGGCGGTGATGGGGACTTGCCTGCACCAGGTGATGCTGGGACGGGCGGCGGTGACGGACATGACGCTGGTGGCAGCCCTGACCGGGGGGCTGTACGGCCTGCGGCGCTGGCTGGCGGCCGAAGGGAGCAGGCCGCGGCTCGGTTGGGGAGTCCTGGCGGGGGGGATGGTTGGGCTGGCGACGCTGACCAAGGGGCCGGTGGCGATGGTGCTGGTGGGGTTGACGCTGGTGGTCTACCTGGCGCTTACCCGGCGGCTAGGGAGGCTGCTCAGCGGGAGTGTCGGGGTGGCGGTGGGGATGGCCCTGGTGGTAGCCGTCCCGTGGTACGCGGCTATGTATGCGCTGCACGGGGAGCGGTTTGTGGAGGGGTTCCTGGTCGCCAACAACCTGGTGCGCTTCCTGGAGCCGGAGCATACCATGACCGGGGGGTGGTACTCCTACTTCCTGAACATCCCGGTGCTGGTGGTTTACTTTCTGCCGTGGACGTTCTTCCTGCCGCAGGCGCTGGCGTGGATGGGGCGGGCCAACGAGGGGGCGCGGTTGGCGGTGACCTGGGCAGTAGTGGTCTTCGTCTTCTTTTCCCTCTCCAAGACGCTGCTGGTTACTTATATCTTCCCGATGTTCCCGGCGCTGGCAATGCTGGTGGGAGCCTGGTGGGAGCGGTTGGTGGCGGGAGACGGCTCGTTGCTGCGGGGGTGGCGCTGGGGAGTGGCGGTGGGTCTGGGCGGGGCCGTAGTGGTGATGGCGGCGCTGGCGGTGGTGACCAGAGCCAAGTTCCCGGCGGCGCAGGGGGCAGCGATCGTGCTGGGGGCGATACTGCTTCTCGCCCTGGCCGGAGCGCTGGTGGGCGGCCGGGGGCAGTCCGCGGCGCAGGCGGGGCGGGCGCTGTGGGCAGTACCGGCGGGGATGGTGTTGTTTACGTTGTGGTTGGTCTTTGCTATTATGCCGGCGGTCTCGCGCTGGACTAGCGTAAAGCCGCTACTGGAGCATCTGCCGGCGGACTCGGGAGCGCGGGTGGTGTCGTTCCATTTCTACAAGGAGAGCCTGTGGTACTACGGCGGGGATCGCGTGGAGTACATAGACGAGATTGAGCAGGTGCGGAGTCTGCTGGCGGCCCCGGAGCCGGTGTTCGTGATCTGCGGTCATGCGCGGCTTGAGGAACTGGCGGTACCGGGGACGGTGGTCTGGGCGAAAGAGGGACGCTACGAGTTGCTGGCGAATCGCGCTGCGGCGCGGTCGGGTTAAGGGACATAATGCACAGTCTGAGCGTCGTGCTGCCCGCGTACAACGAGAGAGAGAACCTGCCCGCAGCCGTACACGAAGCAGTGCGGGTGGGCAAGCAGATGGCCTCCGAGGTGGAGGTCATCGTGGTAGATGACGCCAGCACCGATGGGACCGGGGCCCTGGCCGAGCGGCTGGCGGAGGAGGTGCCCGAGCTGCGGGTGCTGCACCATGCGGTCAACCGGGGGCTAGGCGGGGCGTTACGGACGGGGTTTGCGGCGGCAAGCGGGGAGTGGATTCTGTATACCGACAGCGACCTACCCATCCGTATGGACGACGCTCTGGGAGCGCTGCCGCTGACGGAGGAGGCCGACGCCATCGTCGGTTGGCGGAGGTCGCGATCGGAGTCTTGGCGGCGGGAGCTGAACTCGCGCCTCTACAATTGGCTGGTGCGCACTTGCTTCCGGCTGCGCGTCCGGGATGTGAACTTCGCTTTTAAGCTGTTCCGGCGCTCATTTCTGAGCCGCATGGACCTACAGGCGGAGGGGTCTTTCATTGACGCGGAGTTGCTGCTGGAGCTGCGCCGGACGGGAGCGCGTCTGGCGGAGATGGGGCTGGATTACTATCCGCGGGTAGCCGGAGTGTCTACGCTGGGGGGTCTCAAAGTCGTGCCGCGGATTTTGCTGGAAATGATGAAGTACCGGCTGCGGCGACCCGGCGGGGGGACCGGCGCCGGCGACCAGGCGCGGGAGGGGTAAGCGGAGATGGTCTCAGGCCCGCTACTGGTAGTGAACGCCGACGACCTGGGCCTGAGCGAGGTCATCAATCAGGGCATCGAGCGGTGCTTCCGAGAGGGAATCGTGCGCAGCGCGAGCCTGATGCCGAATGGGGCGGCCTTCGCCGAGGCGGTGGCGCTGGTGGAGCGCAATTCGGGGCTGGGGGTAGGGGTGCACCTGACCCTGGTGGATGAGCCGGGGCTGGCACCGCGCGAGCGACTGGGGGGGATGGTAGACCGGGAGGGCCGGCTGCCGAGATCCTACCGGGAGTTTTTGTGGGGTTGGCTGCGGGGCCGATTTGGCTCCGCCGAGGTGAGGGCGGAGGTGACGGCGCAGATCCGACGGGTGCGGGAAGCGGGGCTGACGCCTACGCACCTGGACAGCCACCAGCACCTACACGTGCTTCCGGAGGTGCTGGAGGTGGTAATGGCGGTGGCTCAGGCGGAGGGGATTAGGGTAGTGCGAGTGCCGGCGGAGGACAGAGCGTCGGGGAACGGGGTTTCCGGGGCGCGCCGGGGGCAGGTACGGGCGTTGGCGCGGCTGGCGCGGCGGGGAGCAAGGCGGATGCGGGCCTCGGGGGTGCTGCATGCCGATCGCTTTTGGGGGCTCAGCGAGTCGGGACGTCTCGACGAGGCAAGTCTTCTGCGGATTCTGGAGCGTCTGGGGCCGGGGGTGCATGAGCTAATGTGTCACCCCGGCGGGAGCGACGCGGCTACGGTTGCGCGTTACCCCTGGGGCTACCGGTGGGAAGAGGAAGCGGCTGCTCTCTGCGCGCCGCGGGTGCGGCAGGTGATAGAGGAGAGGGGTATCAGGCTGAGCAGCTTTGGGGAAGCATGGGAGTAGGGGAGGCGGAGGCTTCATTCCCCTGCCCGCCTCTCCCCGCGCCCTCGCTCCGCTCGGGCTAGGGGGAGGGGGAGGCGCAGTTGGCACACGGATGGCTCTCTCTGGCCTTCGACGTTTGGACCCCGACCTGGCGACCGTGCGGGGGCGTGTATTTCAGACGCGCTTGGGCCGTGTAGGGGAAAAGGTCGCGGCGGGGGAGCACTCGGGAGGTGCCTGTCGGTCGGGTGGCGGTGCCTCGGGAGGCGGAGACGTTTCGTCTACAGCGCGCTCGGGGAGGGGGACCGGACACCTCGTCCCCGCGGAGGGGCAAGGGCGTCAGCCCCCGGCTGGGCAGGGTCGAGAATCGAGGGGTACCTGGAGATCTTATGCAGTATGCGCTAGGTATAGATGGCGGCGGGTCCAAGTGTGACGCGGTGTTGGTGGACACGACGGGTCGAATCGTGGGCTGGGGTCGAGGGGGGCAGGTGCAGCCCTTCTACGGGACGCAGGAGTCCATCCACGCGTCTTTCCGGGAGGCGCTGGAGGGGGCGCTGGGGGACCTGTGCGGGGCGGAACTGTGGGTAAGCAGCCCCATGCGGCGACGGCAGCGGTGGGAGGCCCGGATCGCGCAGGCGGGGGAGATTCGAGATATTGAGTGCGTGCCGGAGGAGTGCATGGCACTGGCGGCCGGGGGAGAGGAATGGGGTCTGGTGGTCCTGGCCGGGACCGGGTCGTTCGTCCATGCGCGCATGCCCGACGGACGGCGGCTGCATCTGGGAGCGCTGGGGCCGGTGTTGGGGGACTATGGCAGTGGCTACGAGATCGGGCTGGCAGGACTGCGGGCGGCTTTCGCGTCGCACTGGACCAGTGCGCGGCAGACCTCCCTGGCGGAGGTGGTACCGCCGGCGCTGGGGGTGGAGGACCTGCATCGGGTCTTTCATCTGGTCTATGTGCATGGCCTGGAGCGGCGGCAGATCGCCTCACTGGCGCGTGTCGTGGACGAGCAGGCGGAGCAGGGAGATGCGGTCTCGGCGCAGATTCTGCAGCAAGCGGCGGATGCGCTGTTTAGCCTGGTGCGGGATATGATCCAGGAGATGGGGTTGGCGGAGCAGGAGTTCCCGCTGGTGGGTGCGGGCAGTGTGGCGGTGCGCTCGCGAATCTGGTGGGAGCGGATGAGGGAGCGGGTGGCGGAGGTGGCGCCGCGGGGGAGGATGATTCGGCCGCGACTGGCGATGGTGGCGGGAGCCGCGCTCCTGGCGCTGCGCCGCATGGGCGTAACGTGGACGCCCGAGCTCTTGGCGAGGCTGGAACGGACGCAGGAGGAGTTCCAGGCGCGGCTGCCGGAGGTGGTTGCGGTGAGCGCGGCGTTGGGGGCGGAGGGCCCGATGGAAGCGCCGGTGTCGCGGGAAGGGGAGTGGTCGGTGGGGGTGTGAGAGCCTCACCCCCTGGCCCCCTCTCCCTTGCCTTACGGCGCCACCGCGGCAGCCACCACCGGGCGGCAACAAGTTGCCGCCCCTACCCGAGCGGTGCGGGACAAGCCTGTGCCTTACGGCGCCACCGCGGCAGCCACCACCGGGCGGCAACAAGTGGCCGCCCCTACCCGAGCGGTGCGGGACAAGCCTGTGCCTTACGGCGTCACCGCGGCAGCCACCACCGGGCGGCAACAAGTGGCCGCCCCTACCCGAGGGCGGGAGGAGGTAGAGACATGCTCGGCCATCGGTACGCGGAGGCGGCGCAGGAGCTCATACATCGCCTGCAGAGCACCCAGGCGGAGAACATCTCTCGCGCGGCAGAGGCTATTGCCCAGGCGCTGACCCACGGGGGAGCCTTCTGGCTGTACGGGATCGGGCACGGAGGGGAACTGGAACTGTCCAACCGGGCGGGGGGACTGATGGCGGCGCGGGTGTTCTCCTTCCACTGCAACGTGAGCAGCCCCATCGCGGAGTGTCTGAGAAATCGGCCGCGGACGGAGCCGGTGGAGGCGGATCTGGAACAGGTGCGAGTAGCGGTGCGGACCAGCGAGATGCGGGCCGGGGATGTGCTGATGACCGCCTCGGTGAGCGGGCGCAACCGGGTGCCGGTGGAGCTGGCACTGGCCTGTCGGGACCTGGGGATGATCGTCATCGCGCTGACTTCGCTGGAGTACACCGCCGCGGTTGAGTCGCTGCATCCCTCGGGGAAGAGGCTGTGCGAGGTCGCCGACATCGTGGTGGACAACTGCGCGCCGCCGGGCGATGCGGGCGTGGAGGTGGACTATTACCCGCACAAGGTGCTGCCGCTGTCGGGGCTGGCGCATACGGTGCTGGGGTGGATGATCTGCGGGGAGGTAATGGAGAAGATGCAGGCGGCGGGGACGCCGGCGCATGTGTACATGAGCCACAACCGCCCGGGCGGGCCGGAGTATAACGAGGCGGCGCGGCAGGAGTACGAGCGGACGGGGTACTAAGGGAATTGATGAATGATGAATGGCGGAGGGGCGGAAGGAGACGCGATGTCAGCCACAGATTACCTGACGGCCGCGGCGGAGGGTTTGCGGTGCTTGGAGGAGACGCAGACCGAGGCGATTGAGCGGGCGGCGGAGGCGCTGACCGAGTGCATCGTCGCGGGCGGGAGGATCTTCTCGTTCGGGGCAAGCCACTCATTTATGCTGACTGAGGAACTGGTCTACCGCACGGGCGGGCTGATGCTGATTAACCCGATTTACCCGCAGGGGATGAACCTATCAGTGCGGCCGGTGACGTTGACCTCGCAACTGGAGCGATTGGCGGACCTGGGGCGGGTGCTGCTGGAGAGCAGCCCCGCACAGGCAGGGGATGCGTTGCTGATCGCCTCGACTTCGGGGCGCAATGCGGTGGCGATAGACATGGCGCTGGCGGCGGGGGAGCGGGGCGTGACGACCATCGCGATCACCTCGCTGGCGTATGCGGAGGGAGTGCCCAGCCGGCATCCCAGCGGGAAGCATCTGCATGAACTGTGCGACCTGGTGATTGACAACTGCGCGCCGCTGGGGGACTGCGCGGTGGAGATTCCGGGGCTGGAGCAGAAGACGGGACCGCTCTCAACGGTGTTGGGCTGCGCGGCAGTCAACGCGGTCGCGGCGCAGGTGATCCGGAACCTGGTGGAGCGCGGGATAACGCCGCCGGTGTTCATCTCGGCGAATCTGCCAGGCGGGGATGAGCACAACGCGCGGTTGCTGGAGGAGAACCGGGAAAGGATTTTCTACCTGTAGAGGTAAAGATGTCAGACACCTCTTTCCCGCTACACCTTCCTCACGAATAGTGCGTTGCAGACCCACCTCTTCCCGCCCACCCCGGCGAACACGACCTCGACGCTCCCTGCCTCCGGTAGACTCACCGCCAGCACCGGCGTGGCCCAGCGGTTGGGGAGCAGAGGTTCCTCGCTCTGCCAGGAGGCCTCTCCTACCGAAACGCGAGGCCAGGTTTCTTCCTCCGGGCTGCCGAGGATGAACATGAGGGAGTAGACGCCGGGGGGCAAGTCCAGGCGTAAGGTGGCGGGGCCGGTGGAGGCCAGGCCCTCGCGGCGCAGAGCGTCGGGCCCGTCGCTGCGGACGATTTCGAGAGTGCCCTTCCGTGTCCAGCCGTAGGCGCGGTTGGGATGGTAGTCCGTACCCGGCGCGAGGATGCGGAAGCTGGAGTTGACCATGTTATGGATGCGGTGGCGGGCGGGCAGGAGCGTGAACAACTCCAGAGTGCGCTGGCGCTGGACAGAGCCGAACTGGAAGCGGTAGGGGAGGTGGCGGGACTGGCGCTGGTTGCCGTTCCAGAATCGGCCGAGGAAGGACTCGACGGCGGTCCAGAACTGGGCCTCGGCGTCCCAGCCCAGCCAGACGTGCATGCCCTCGCGGACATGGACATGGCGGACCTGGGCCGCACCCGGCGTGGCGGTTAGCTGCTCAGGCAGGGCGGGAACCGCGCCAGCCCGATGGATTGAGTAGTCCTTGCCGGCCACGGCCGGGAAGGACACCTCGCCCCGACCACGCGCCACCTCTCCCTTTTCGCCTGACACCATCAGTTCGGCGTCTGCTCCCCAGGGGCTGACCACCGTGCAGGGGCCGGTGGCTGTAGCCTCCACCAGGGCCCACGCGACCTCCCCATCCCGCAGTTCCGCGCTCACCAGGAAGCCGCCGCTGGTGCGGAGTAGGGCGAAGCGGGCGTTGCTCATGTTGCTGGGGAGGGCGGGGAAGAGGCGAATTCGCCCGCCGTGTCCCTGCACCAGCATCTCGCAGAGGGCGGCGACAGTGCTGCTGCCGCCTTCGAGGAGGGGCTGATTGGGTAGGGGGGGGACGTCAATGTTGAGCTCCTGCAAGCCGCGGGGGGTCTCTTCGGCAAACAGGCCGTTGGGAAGGAGCATGGGTTCCAGGCCCTTCTCGTACAGGTGGCGGACGGCAAAGTCGCCCATTCCCAGGCGGGCGGCGGCGGCGGCAATCCAGCCGAAAGTGTGGGGAACGATCTCGGCGCGGGCCGCAGTGTCCTGGACCGTCTGTCGCCAGATCTGCTGCCAGTCGGGGGTGCTGTGGAGGCCGGCTTCGCCAACTGGCCAGAGGGCCATCAGGCGGCTGGCGTGACGGAGTTCGACCTCGTCCGGGGGCAACTCGGACTCGGAGTCGGCGACGACCGGGCCGTAAGGCGAACTGACCAGCGTAAAGTCAGCGATCCGGTCGACCATGTGCCGCCAGCGGGCGGCGCGTTTGGGATCGGCAACGAGCAAGTCGGCGGCGCGGGCGCTGGTGCGGAAGAGATGGCGCAGCAAAGGGAGGTCAATGGCGGGGTTGCGGGTGGTCAGGACCCAACCGGAGTCGGGGCCCATGTGGTGCGACTCGTTCTCCGGCTCGTTACTGGGCCACATGACCAGGCGGCCGTTATCTTCGCACAGGTACTGCTCGTAGAAGCGGCAGGTCTCGGCGAGGATCGGGTAGATCTCGCGGAGGTAGGCGTGGTCGGGCGCGTACTCGTAGCGCATCCAGAGATAGAGGCAGTACCAGGGGCCGGAGCAGTGGTAGTAAGGCCCATAGTAGCCGGAGGCGCCGAAGGCGAGGCCGTCCAGGCCGAAGAAGCGCTGAGCCAGGGCACGGGCGCCCGGGACCAGGGCCTGGATGCCCAGCTCGAAGGGGCGGGCCAGCTCGAGGTGGTTGGTAGCGTAGCAGGCGGAGTAGGTCTCCTGGATGTTGACGTCGAGAACCCAGGTGTTCCCCCAGCGGAGCTGGTCGGTCGCCTGCCAGAGGCCGGACATGCCGGCGGCCTGAGAAGGCAGGCAGGTACCGCGAGCGTTGGAGGAGGCGAGGGAGTAGAGATTGACGTACCACAGGCCGTCGAGGAAGGGGTCGGGGGTCTCAATAGCGCTGCGGCTCCAGAAGTCGTGCCACCAGCGGCGGTGGCGCTCGCCGAGGTCGGCGACCTGGACCTGGGAGGCGGCCTCCACGACCTCCCGGGCGGCAGCGAGGGGATCATCGGAATCCAGGCCGGTCACAATGGCGGCGAGGAAGGTGAAGCCGCCGGACAGTTGTCGGGGGCAGGCGCGGGTGACGCCGTCGGCAGAGGAGGCTTCCCACGCCCCGCCGTTGATCCGGGCCGCCACCGCCCAGCGGAAGCCGTGGGCCGGAATGGTGGCCTGCACGCAGAGGCGCACGCCGAAGGGCAGCGTCTCGGCGGCGGCTTGGGGCTCCGGCAGGGCTACCGGCACGGGAGGACGAGCGAGTTCCAATGCCTCGACCAGATGCGCCAGGCCGGGGCCGTCGGCGCAGACGACGTACACCGGCGGGTCCTCGGAGACGTAGCTGGTCAGCAACACGGGACCGGCCGGGGTGGGGATCCGCTGGAGAACCTGTCCCGCCGCAAGGTCAAGGCGCGCCTGGAAGCCGTGCTCGGGCCCGGCCTCCACGGAGAAGCGGTCCATCTCCCGCTTGCTCAGGCGCGGGATCAGGCGCAGCCAGGCCGCCACGGGAGAGAAGCCGGCAGGGAAGGGAGCGGGGTTCTCGGCGTCGCGGTCCCAGTAGACGAAGGGGTTGCCGAAGAGGGCGTCGAGACCCTCCCAGTCGCCCCGCGCGATGAACTCCATAACGCGGGCGTGGTCAATCGGGCGACCCTCGGTATCGGTCGGGAGGGCGGTGTCGAGGGGAGTCGCCTCCGTCCGCCAGGTCATGGCCTGGGAAACCTCCAAGCGGTTGAGGGACCACTCCAGATGCTCCTGAGGCTGGTAGATCAGGCCGCCGAGGAGGCCGTTGCCGACGGGCAGGCCGCAGGTCCAGGGGAAGGTTGGGGTGGTCACGAGCAGGTCGTGTTTGCTGACGAAAGAAGGGACATTGATGCGCATGGCGGGCCTCCGGGGGCGGGAGTAGGAGGACGATTCGACGGGGGGCGGAGTAAGGCCTGCGTCGCGCGGGGGGTGGTGATGCCTTCCCCCCGGGCCCCTCTCCCTGTGGGAGAAGGGGAGCAGGGAGGCCGCCGCGGCAACCACCACCGGGCGGCACGTGAAGTGCCGCCCCTACCCGAGCGGCGCGGTACAAGCCCGCGCCCTGCAGCAGCGGCGAGACGCCCGTGCCACCAGGAA
>FWPV01000814.1_pt1 | contig 34100 bp, 25 predicted proteins | sample 2228371 | NCBI WGS metagenome assembly FWPV01 (sample SAMEA103939776, study PRJEB20133) | metagenome
GGAGGCGAAAGCGAGGTGCAAGCCGTCAGGTGACCAGGTGGGCTCTTCGTTGTTGCCCTGGCTGGTGAGACGGATGTAGGTGTCACCGAGGATGTTGGTGACGCAGATCTGGTTTGAGCCGTCAGGCTGGCGCTGGACAAAGGCGATGAGGTCGCCTTTTGGGGACCAGACCGGTGAGGTGTTGTAGGAGCCGGAGAAGGTGAGGCGGCGGAGGTCGGTGCCGTCAATGTTGATAATGTAAATCTGGGGTGTGCCAGTGCGGTCCGAAACAAAGGCGATTTCCCGACCGTTGGGTGACCAGGTTGGTGATATGTCAATTGCCGGATGGTTGGTGAGCCGGCGGATAATCCGACCGTTGAGGTCAAGCAGGTAGATTTCGGAGTTGCCTTCAAATGTGAGGGAAGCGGCAATCATTTTGCCGTCCGGTGAGAATGCCGGGGTGGTGTTCAGCCCCTTGCGGTCAGAGACGGTGCCCACCCGGCGGCTGGCGAGGTCAAAGGAGTAGATGTTTAAGGAGGTGCTGGAGTAGGAGCAGTAGGCGATGCGGTCACCGCGCGGTGACCAGTCCGGAAACAGTTTTAACCCTCCGGATGAAGTCAACTGTTCCATTCCGAAACCGTCATAATCCACCACCGCCAGTTCTTTGTGGTCAGGACCAAGGCGCCGGGAGAAGGCGATTCTGGTGCAACTGATACCTTCTTCACCGGTTAACAGTTTTATCACCTCGTCCGCCATCCGGTGGGCGAGCCAGCGGTGGTTGTCCTGCCAGGGGTAGTTTTTCGTTGCAATCAGCCGGGAACTGGCGAGGTCGTAAAGCCGGAGGGTGATGGTGCCGGCTCCTTTTCGGGCAGAGTAATCACCGCAGATGAGGACCTGGGCGCCGGTGGTTGCCCAGCCTTTGAGGTCGGGCTTTTTCGGGTCGGTGGAAAAGTTATAGGTCTTGCCGGAATCGGGTTCCTCAAATGTAAAATAGAGGGAGTAGCGCAGGTCGGCGGTAAATACCTTCTGGACATTTTTAACCAGCGCCACGGTTTCTGGTTTTGTGCCCGCAGGCGTGGTGAAGTCAGCGATGACCAGTGACAGCCGTTTCCGGGCACCAGAGAGGGTGATTTTGAGCCAGAGTTCGTCAGCGGAAAATGCCGGTGGTGCGGACGCACTCGGGAGGGTTTCCGGCTGCTGGGCGAAGAGGATTAAGGGCAAAAGCCAGGTGAGGTGTGTCATAAAGGGGAATTATAAACGGGTGGCAGGTGCGGTCAAGATAATCTAACTGGCGCCTCGTGGTGCGCTGATGTCACAGGTTCAAAATAGTGAGGCATAACTTGATGTTTAGATTGATTTGGCTATAATTAAAATCAATGCAAGGGAAGGAAGGGAAAGGTCGGGTCTGCTTCCACTGTGGCAGATTACTGAATTCTTCATTTCGGTTCTGCCCGTTTTGCGGACGCCGCGCCGGTGCCGGGGTGGTGAGCCGGGACAGTCTCGCCCGGAGCCGGCGGCGGATGCAGCGGCTGGTCCCGCCTTTGCGCTGCGGGACATTTCAGCATGAACTTATGCGGCAGTTGTTTCGTTATCGCTTCTGTCCGGAGTGCGGGATGGAGTTGTCCTGGGGGACACCCGGTTTTGAGCCTTTGTAACGGCGGTGGTTTTTAGCGAATTAACGGCAGCCAGTCGTGGAAAAGGAAATAAAACCTGCCGATCAAAAGGGAGACACGAGCCATTATCGTATAGCCAAAAGAGGCACCGAAGGCAACCATAATAAAAATTATACCAATCCGCGACAGGATGCCGAGCATACCACGGTGTTCCCGGGAGAAGTAAAAGTAAGTGAGGGTGGTGATGACCCCGATATAGATAACCGCATTGTTGATGTTGATCAATGGACGCAGGGTGTCCGATATCTGTGGCAGGAGATAGCCCTGGACAGCGGCAATTAAACCTAGTCCGGCGCCAATCCCGATGGTAAATGAGATGGACCAGCGGGAGAGCCAGACAAGTTTCGGGATGGAGCGCAGGAGCATAATAATGCCCAGTAGCGCGGGGATGATGAGGATGTAAGCCTCCAGGTAGTTGCGGGCGGCAAGGTTGGTTTTGAAGGTGTCAACGAGCATCGGGTACACATCAAACGCCCAGGTGTAGATTACCGCAAAGCCCGCGGAGATGCCAACATAGATGTGTTCGGCGGCGCGGTAGAGCGGGTTGTCCCGATAGAGAAAGGAGAAGATGGCGATGGTCAGGGTGGCGGCAATCCAGGTGCCGATGATGTCGGCGAGCATCTATTTTTCCTTTCTCTTCCGGCTGAGGAGAAATCCGATGTTGCCGATGATTAAAAGAACAATCAGGAGGGCGTGGGCGGTGGACTGTGCCGGCATTCCCAGGGTGGCGGAGCCGGGTTTTTCGACCAGCGCCTCATATTCCGAGGCGCCCTGGAGCCCCCCGATGATGCCTTCAATCTGGTGGGCGCTGTAGTATTGAAACATTCCCGGGGCGTTGACGCCGGTGCAGCCAACGATGATTTTCTGCTTGAAACGGGCACCGGTATACTGAATCCAGGCGTCAGCCACCGCGCCGTGGGCTAAACTGACCAGGAGGGCAATGTCGTTATAGTTGTGCACCGAACGCATAAAGCGGAAACTGTCAAGGGGCACGCCGCGGTAGTCGGTCTTAAAGAAGTCACGGATTTCCCTGCCGATGCCGACCATCATCGCGGTGAAGCCGGGACGATAGCCGATGTTGATGTAGTCTTCTCCATAGGTTTTGTTGAATTCCGGTGCCACCTGATTCAGGGCGATTTCACCAATGGGCAGACCGAGTGCCAGTTGGCCGGTGAGGATGACCCGGAGGTCTTTTTTGAAGCAATGGCGCAGGATGGCGATAAGCATTGGCTGGACTTCGGGTGCGGACGATGGGTCAAAGTCAATTGAGATGAGGACCACCGAACCCGGTGGCAGTTGTTCAATGGCGTTGAATGCGGCGCGCACCGGTTCTGAGACCCGCACAGCGATTTTAGGTTTGACAATCAAGGGGATGAGGACGACCAGGGCGAGGAGGAGGTAGATTATTCTGCGGTCAATACCTGCCAGTTGCTGCCACAGTAGTGACGGTGTCTTTTGACGCAGTTTCATAGGCTATGACGAGAGGTAGGTTCGTTCAATTCCCAGGATGATGCGCAGGGACATCGCGATACCGCCGAGTGCCAGTCCGATACCGATGCCCCGGCCCGCGGCCGCCTGCGGGATTGCCATCAGCCAGTCCTTGATCATGGCAAAGAGTTCTATCCGGTAGAAGGCGGCAAGGTCGGTTCCGGGGAAAATCAGGTGGAGAAACTGACTGATTGAGCGCCAGATTGAGCCACCCAGTGGGACATTGCCGAGCATTACCAGACAGGCGGCGATGAGAAGCAGGGTGGCGGCGAGGTTGCGCACCCGGAATGCTCGATAGGCGGCGGAGAAGATAAAGAAGGCAAGGGTGGCAAACATCGTTGCCTGGAGGGGGATAATCATATACTTGTAAAGCCACATAAATGGTGCCTGCAGGGCAAAGGGGCTGGAGAACTTAATCCAGGAGTAAATTCCTAAAAACAGGGTGCCGAACAGGCTTAACACCAGGAGTAAACTGTAGAAATAACCCTTTTCCCGGCGGATGATTTTAATTAGATGGTGCCGGGTCAATGAATCGAGCCCGAGAAGGAAGGTGAAGCCGGAGATGATCGCATACCAGTTGAGGAAACGGGATTCCAGGTCGCCGAAGGGCTTGTGGGGGATAAAAAAGGCGACAATTAATAAGAGCGCGGTAAACAGGACAATGAACAGCGGGATGTTACGCTGGAGCATAGGTTATGAGGGTGGAGAGAACCAGTTGACGAGCGTCTCAAATGCCTGGTGGAGCACGGGGATTTGATTCTGGAGGATGGTGGCAGCGGTGCCGAACAGAACCGTGAGCGAGATACCGATAATCAATAGCATTTTGATAAAATCTTCACCCTTGATGGTGCCGAGCATCACCGGTTCGGGTTTGAGATAGCAGGAGGCGGCGTAGATTTCCTCGCCAATCATTGTGTAGTCACAGGCGGCAACAAAGAATGGTAACTGGGTGGTTTCGGTGGTGCCGGCAAGCTGGATCGCGCCGACGGTATGACCGGTCTCTGCCAGGATGAGCGATTCGGCGTAGAAATAGCCAAGCCAGAAGATTGCGCCCGGACGTTCCCGGAGGATGATGCCATCCACACCCGCGGCATAGCCAAACTGGTCTGAGGTGAGAAAGGTGATGTTGTCCGGGTTATAGAGGTCAGGACGACCCGCCTCGGTGTACGCCTCTTTCACCGTTTCCTGGGCAGCGGTCATCACAATCGGGTCAGAGTTGGGGACAATCAAGCGCACCGCATATTCCGCCGATTTTCGGGCGATGCGCCGGAGCAGGGGCAGGGCGGCGATGACGACCATATCGGTGATATAGCCCAGACCAAAACTGAAAAGAATCGGTTTACCCAGTTCGGTTGCCCGGCCCAGGGCATCGTCAATCGCATCCAGACCGCTGATCTTCCGGATGAACATCCCGACGCCCTGGCGCGCCCGGATGATGTAATAGAGGAAAAGAACAGCGATGCTGACGGTAAGAATCAGGACATTGATGCGATTGGTGTTAAACCACTGGGCGTGCGCGCTGACCGGTCCAACAACTGGTGAGGTGGCGGAGTCGGATTCAGAATAGACACGGACAAAATAGTAATAAGGCACACCGTCACAGATAGAGTCGGTATCAATGTGGTCGGTGCGGGTGATTAAGTCTTCGGTAACTGTCCGGAAAGGACCGTCCGGAGCGGTTGCCCGGAAGATGCGGTAGCCGGTAACCGATTCGGGGGTAGCGTGATTCCAGACGAGAGAGATTGCGCCACCGGCGTCGTTGGGATTGTCCCGGACAGTTAACGATTCCGGTGGTGCGATTGCGATAAGGAGCAGTAAAAGTTGCATTGGTATCTGTTAACAAGGATAATGCCGGGTTTTCTTCTGTCAACTTCACCGGTGTGCTTGACTTTTAAGAAAAAGATTTTATATTTACTTGAGAAGTTTAAGGTTTTTGAATAACACTAAATTCGGTTTAGGACCAAGGGCGCTCCAGGTCTACTTTATCATCGGCCTGATCGGACTGGCGGGCGTCTGGGTTTTCTATTCCCAGTATCTTTTAATCCGGCTTTCCAGATTGTGGCGAAATTACGCCGAAACCCTTTCCACCCAGCTGGAAGAGGAGACCGAGTTAAGGACAAGGATTTATGCCCGGTTTATGGGGCAGGTTAACGAGCCGGATGAGATGGGGTCACCGGAACTGGACATCATATTTGACGAGGTGATTCAGAAGATAGACTTTCCGGTGATAATTACTGACCCGGATGGGACACCGCTTGCCTATCGCAACCTGGGAGGTTATGACACCACTCAGCAGGGGTTAATTGCGACCGCCCGGGAACTGGATAAGGAGCACGAGCCGATTCCGGTGATGGTGCGGGAGGGTGATTCCCTGCGCTGTTTAAGTGTTATTCACTATGGTGTGGCACCGTCAACCGTTACTTTAAGAAGGCTTACTCACAGCCTGAGTGGTTCGGTCCGGGACCTGCGGTTATTTTCACTGGCGCAGTTACTGCTCTTTGCGGGTTTTATGGGTGTGGGGTTCTGGGGGGTATTGACCTATAAGCGGCAGGAACAGGAGCATATCTGGACCGCGCTGGCGAAGGAGACAGCGCATCAACTGGCAACACCAATATCATCTTTTTCTGCCTGGCTGGAGGTGCTGAAAGAGAATGGACAGCAGGGGGTTGTCGCTCAGATGGAAGAGGACCTGGCGAGGATGCGCGAGGTGCTTTCCCGGTTCAGCCGGATTGGTTTGCCACCGGACCTGGAGGCGCGGCGTCTGGGTGAGATTGTTAACCATGCGGTGGAGTTTGTCCGGCGACGGGCACCACGGACTGTGGGGTTTCTGGTGGACATTAAAGATGACCCGGTGGTGCTGGTTGATAAGGTACTGTTTTCCTGGACACTGGAAAACTTGCTTAAGAATAGCGTTGACGCCATCGGCAGCCGGGAAGGGAAGGTGGTGGTTAATCTGGGGTTGACCGGCGACAGGCGACTGGTGGAGATTGAGGTGATTGATACCGGCGAGGGGGTTAAGGTTGACAAACTGTTTGAGCCCGGAGTCACGACCAAAAGTTACGGCTGGGGAGTTGGGTTGACACTGGCAAGGCGGATTGTTGAGGGGTATCATCGCGGGCGGCTGATTTTGAAAGAGTCCCGACCGGGCAGGACCGTTTTTGCCATCTATTTGCCGGTAGAAAGGATTTAGTGATGCGGATTTTATGGATTGACGACGAGATTGACCTTTTGCGCCCGTTTATTTATGCGCTGGAGAAAAAGGGTTATCAGGTGGTAACCGCTACCAATGGTCCGGATGGACTGGAGCTGTTGAAGACGCAGGGGTTTGACCTGATTCTACTGGACCAGATGATGACCGGGATGCAGGGACTGGAGGTGCTCCGGCGGATAAAGGAGATTGATGCGAATGTCCAGGTGGCGATGGTGACCAAGTCAGAGGATGAGGCGTTAATCAATGAGGCGCTGGGGAAACTGGTGGATGATTTCATAATCAAGCCGTTTACGCCAGCGCAACTCCTGGCGGTGCTCAAGCGGTTGTTAGAAAAACGGCAACTGGTCGGTGCCCAGGTTGCTCAGGAGTTTCTCGGGGCGATGAATCAACCCCGGGAACTGACCAGCCCCCAGGACTGGGCAGATTACTACCGGGTGCTTTTGTACTGGGACGGGATTCTCGCCCGGTTTGGTGATCGTTCACTACTGGATTTACAGCACGACCAGCGCCGCCGGGCGAATAACGAGTTCAGCCAGTTTGTGGAGGATAATTATCCCCACTGGTTACAGAGTAACAGGTTGTTGATGAGTCATCGCCTGATTGAGGAAAAGGTCAAACCACTCTGGGAGGAGAAGCAGACCTACTTTCTTTTGCTGGACTCGATGCGCCAGGACCAGTGGGAGGCGATTGTTCCGTTGTTGCGCGACTTCTTTGATATCCAGACAGGTTTTTACTATTCAATTTTGCCTACCGCCACTCCTTATTCCCGTAACGCCATCTTCAGCGGTCTGTTGCCGCTGGAGATTTACCGGCGCTTCCCGAAGTGGTGGGTTTTTGCGGAGAGCGGGCAGAATCGTTATGAGCAGGAGCTTTTTGCGGAATTACTGCGCCGGCTGGGTTTCAAGGCGCGCTGGGTATTTATTAAGGTTGCCCGGGGCGAAGAATTGAACTCTGCCCGGAATGCATTATTTGACAGTAACCTCAGGCTGGCGGTGGTGGTGGTTAACTTCCTTGACCTTTTAATTCACTCGGTAAAGTCCACCCGGCTACTGGACGAAATTATCCCGGATGATGCCGCACTGGTGGGAACAACCCGGGTCTGGTTTGCTTCTTCGCCGATATTTGACTTCCTGCGGGAACTGGCGCGGCGCCGCTGTCAGGTAGTGGTGACCAGTGACCACGGTTTTATCCGGGTGAATCGTCCGACATTGATTTATGGTTCGCGGGAGATTTCCGCTAATCTGCGCTACAAACACGGTGCGGCGCTAAGGGTGGATGAAAGGGATGCGTTACTGTTAGATCGTCCGGCGGAATATTTTTTGCCGGTAGAGAACCCGAGTGTTAAGTTTGCCCTCGCCAAATCGGACTTCTATTTTATTTATCCGACCAAACCCCGGGAGTACGAGAAGGCTTACAAATGGACATTTCAACATGGCGGTATCTCCTTGGAGGAGATGCTTGTTCCCCTTGCGTTTCTTACCCCCCGGGGCTAAATCCGAGCGCTTTTCTTTTTTTCCAGCCTTTTTCCAGTTAATCAGCAGGAACAACCTCGGGCAGACTGGTGAAGACAAGAAAGGTTTTGACCTTTTTATCCGGATAAAGTTCTTGAACCGCCCGGGCGTAGTGGACGAGCTGCGCCCGGTGATACTCCTCTTTTAACTTGACTATTTCGGTCTTTTTTACCGGGAAGGTCTTGTAGTCATAGATACGCACCTCGTCGGAGGCAACAATCAAGCGGTCAATTCTTCCGGTCCAGATTGTTTTGCCATCGTTATAGATTATCGGCAGTTCCGCATAGGCATTGGGTTGGGGTTTGATTATTTCCCATACTGGTGAGCGGGCAAGGCGTTGGAGTTGCTCTTCTATGCGGTGGGTTAATTTCTGCTGACGGTCCGGGGGTAAACTGGCGCGCCGGAGCAGGCGGGTGATTTCCTTTGAAAGGTTAGGATGTTCGAGGGTCAACCTCCCGTTAGAGATAAGTTGCAGGAGTTCGTGGAGCGCATCACCGAGCGGGATATTTTCTCCCTGGTCATCGCGGTGCAGGTCCTGCCGGGTGTAACGCGTAACCGACGCGACCCTGGGCAAAAGGTGGGGTGGCAGCGGGTCTTTGTTTACTACGGGCGGCTTCTCTTCTTGGTGCAGAGCTGTGCCAGCAGCTGCCCCCGTCAATGGCTCTCTCTCCCGGGTAGTAATTTCGGTGGATGCGAGACAATGGACATCCGGGATTTCCGGGTCAAGGCAGAATCCAGTTTCGGTCTGGTGCAGCCCGAGGTGCGTGACCAGCCAGGAGAGCCGGGTGTCAGATTCGAGCAGATTGGGTTCCCAGACACCGGTGAGAAACAGTGCATCTCGGGCACGGGTGCAGGCAACATAGAAGATGCGCTTTTCTTCTTCAACGGCTTTTTCTTTGTAGGTGTCATATATGGAAAATCGCTCTCCCTTTTTTGCCCTAGACAGGGGGAATATGAGCACCTCGTTGATATCGCGTTCTTCGATTAACATCTCGGGTCGCTTGTTTACCAGGAGAATTTTTTCGTGTAACCCGGGATGAAAGACAATCGGAAACTGCAGACCCTTCGCGTTATGCACAGTCATAATCTGAACCACATTCATTCCGGTGGTGGTAACATCTGCCTTTGCTTCTTCTGAGGGTGGCGACTCAAGAAAGTTTTTTATCCGCAGGGGGTGGGTGCCGTTTGTTTCCATATCCTGGATTATCCGGAGGAACTTGCGGATATTCGCTTCCCGTTGCGGCTCCCAGAATTTCTCGTAGGCGTGTGTCTGGCTCAGGAGGCGGTCAAGGAGTAAAGACAGGGGCTGGTGATAAACCCGTGCTACTGCCGGCTCAAGGATAGCAACCGCTTCAGCCAGTTTTGTGCCGGGTCGGGCAAACCGCTTAACCCGTTCCCAGAGTATCAGGGGAGGATGGTTACCTGAATCCATCGCCGGACTCGCAAGAAACAGCTCGCCCTCCGGCACGGCAAAGAGGGGACTGCGCAGGGTGATATAAAGGCAAATGTCGTCGCCCGGGTCGATAAGAAAACCGGTCAGGCTGGTAAGGTAGCGGACTTCATCTTCCTGATAAAAACCGGAACCACCGACCACCAGAAAGGGAATTTCTGCTTCCCGCAGTGCCATTTCAATCGCTGGTAGTTGCCGAGAGGAGCGGATAAGGATGGCAATGTCGGAGTATTCGCAGGGCCGGGGCTTCTCGGTATTATCAGGCTGGCCCTGGAATACTTCATACCCTGACTGGATAAGAGAGTTAATCCGCCGGGCGACAATCTGAGCGTCCATTTTTCGGTAATCATCAACTCTACCTTTAATTAATGCCGGTTCTAAAATGATTTCCACGCGCCCCCGGCTGGCGGCTTTCCGCTGGCAGCGGAAAGCCGCGTAACGGGTTTTCCAGGGTGGGTCACCGGGCTGGGCGTTCATTAATTTAGCGAACAGGGTGTTGGTGAAGTTAATTATCGCCGGCAGCGAGCGGTAATTGTCCTCCAGTGGGGTGCGCTGGATTTTTTCTTTTAACCATTCTTCCAGTTTGGTCGCCGCCCGGCTGAATACTTCAACATTGGCACCGCGGAACATATAGATTGATTGTTTATCATCACCAACAATAAAGATACTCGGGGTGATGCCCGCGGCTGACTTTGCTCCTTCACCCGCGCGCCACTCTTCAGTCAGTTTGTCAATAATTTCCCACTGCAAAAATGATGTGTCCTGAAATTCATCCACTAACAGATGGTCGGTATTCTCGTCAAAGGCATAGAGGATGTTTAACCAGTCGGGGTTATCCCTGATCAGTTTCAGAGTCAGGAGTTCCATGTCGTTAAAGTCAACCTGTCCCAGTTCCCGTTTTGCCTGTTCATAAGTGGCAAGAAATCTTTCTTTAAAGAGATGAAACTCTTTCTTAACTTTATAATAGGCGTAGATGTTGTGGAGCTCATAGTAATAATCCGCCATTTTTTCTGCCCAGGGTCTTTCGTCTTCCTTCAATCCCCTTTTGCGCGGGTCCCCTTGTCTGGTAAGGAATTTTTCTCGGTGCTTTTCTACAAGTTTCAGGGCTTTATTGATGGTGTTTTCATCAAAATCGGTCGGGAAGATGCCCTGGTAATCCGGGATTAAGGCTGTGCCAGTGGGGTGGTTCTTTAATTCTGAAATAAGATTGTTTAACCGGCTGAGGTTCATCTCCGGCACCCTTCCCCGGAGGATGGCGTTGCGGTTATTATAGAGATATTGTAGATTATCAGAAAACTTACTCCACCCTTGACGGGTATCCGAGGTAATGAGGTCGATTAAGAATTGATATTCGGTTGTGCCCCTTTCGGTCTCGGCGATTTTCATCAGGGTGTCGTATTTTGTCTGAAGCCAGAGGCTTTCCGGGTCGTTGAGCACATCAAGATTGGGGTCAAGCCCCAGCAGATCGGCAAAGCGACGCACCAGGGAGAAACAGAAAGAGTGGATAGTGGATATACGCAGACGGAGGATGTTATCCTGTAAGATGCGGTAAAGTTCCGGGTTGCTTTCCCGCGCCCGGTCGAGTATCCTTTTCTTCATTTCGGCGGCTGCCTTGTCAGTAAAGGTGATGGTGAGAATCCGCTCCGGTTTTACCCCCCGGGCGACCAGTTTCAGATAGCGCTTACTGAGGAGTTCGGTCTTTCCCGAACCCGCTGGCGCAAATACCACCTCGCTTTTAACCGTTGGTGTCATTTTATACCTCCTCCGGTCGGGGTTCGTCGTTGATGCGGTTCTTATTTAGCTGGCGATAGCCGCAGGTAAAGTTCAGTTCGCAATCCTCACAGTGTTCCTTTTCTCCCGGTTCGGGCGGGAACTTACCGGCACGGATACGGTCAATTACCATACGGGTTGTCTTCAATGCTTCTTCGATCAAAACTGTCAGTGGCACCTTTTCGCCGGCGAGCCATTTGACTTCTGTAAGGTCGTAGCTGCCGATGTTTTCCACCTGTTTTGAGGCAAAATCCGGCTGGTTTTTGATGAGGCAGGCGTAAATCGGTAACTGGATGTGAGTGCGTTTTTCGGTAATCGCCTGGGCGTTAATCGTGGCGGTGCCGGTTTTGTAATCAATGATCCGGAGCCGGTTGCCGGCGCTGTCAAGACGGTCAATGCGTCCCTTGACCTTGATATCATCCGCGACTGCGCCCCGCAGCGCCAGTTCAGTTTTTACCGGCTGAAAGCCTTCGGCTCGCAGTGCCATTTCACTTTTGACAAAGTAGGGGATGATATTCTCAAAAACCCTCCGGGTTACCTCGCGCCAGAAGGGCGGCAGCGGTTTCTTTTCGAGCACTGCGGATAGCGCCTCTTTTGCTACCGTCTCCAGCTGGTCCACCGGCACCGGTCCATTTTTATAAATCATTCCCATGACTTCGTGGACAATCAAGCCCCATTCCCGGGCAGCAATCTCAAATGCCGGTTCCGGAGGTGCTTCTAGATTCAGGACATGTTTCAGGTAGAATTGAAATGGGCAGCGGCGATAGAGTTCTAATGCGGTGACCGAGACCTCCCGGTCCGGACCGAACCGGCGGTTGATTTCTTTGATGATTTCAGGCATACCGGAAAAGTCAACCGCGACTGCCAGTTCGTCCAATTTGGTCTGTTTCTTTCTGCCGAGATAGAGTTGATATTCCATTTCTGAGTAAATGCCAGCCGGGACGGAGTTTTCGCCCGGTGCCGGTTCAGGCGCCACGACGAGGTCTTCGAGAAATGGTGAGGGTAGAACCGGGTTACCGTCCCGGGTCTGGTGGTAACTGAGCCAGGGGCAGTTTATGCTGGATTGCAGGGTGCGGTGAAAATGGAAGCGCTGCCAGTCACGGTGCCACTCAATATCGGGCATTCCCAGTTTTTTCCGCACCGCATCCGGTAACAGCGGGTCAGAACGGTAACGCCCGGGCAGGTCTTCTTCGGTGAGGCCGGCGAAGTAGATGTTGGTAGTGGTGATGCCCAGGGTTTCTTCCATATTAAGCACCTGCACGCCAGGTTGTTCGGATTCGGGTGTCTTAATCTGCTGGTCAAGGATGAAGGTAAGCGTTTTGATGAACTCATTACGGCTTTCTTCGCAGGCGCCAAATTCCGCTTCAAAATCCACCAGCAGGTCCAGGATGTCGTAGAGGGCTTTGCGGTCCTGGAGCAGTTCTTGGTCAACCGGGTCATCAGGGTTAAGCGTCCGGGCGAAATTAACCGTCTCCAGAAACTGCTTGAGCCGGCGCGCCTGATTGCCGATGGTGTCAGCCGGCTCCAGGATCTTTTCACTGATGCCAATCGCCTGCCGGACCCGCTGCTGGAGGTCGCGCAGTAAGGAGGTTTCCGGGTCATCGGGCTCCAGTTGTTCGTCCCGGATGATGCTGTCGGCGATGTGCCACCAGTTTTCTTTTCCCTTGATAATACCGGCGCGGCGGGAGTAGTTATTAAGGAGGAGTGCTGCTCGGTTGCGGGCGGTTTCATCAGGGTCGTTGGACAGACGCAGCAGTCCGGGCAGGAAGGGTGAGGAGAAGGCGGCGGTGGTGGCGATTCTTTCATATTCACTATTCAGCGCCCGGAGTAACTCGATGACGGTGTTGACCACCGGTGAAGCGGTGAGTCTGGTCTCCGGGTAGATGGTAAAAGGAATCTCGTAGCGGGTGAATATTCGCTGGACCAGGGGTGCATATTTGGGCAGGTCGCAGAAGATAACATAGGTGGCTGCTGGCTGGATTTGCTGCCAGTGCGCGCGGATGTGCCGGCAGATGCCGGCAATTTCGTCCTCGATTGTGGCAAAGCGCCAGATGTCGGGCTGGTGGTTCTGGGCACGGGCGGGCAGGAGTTCGGTGGTGAAGTTACCCTGGGCGGTGATGAAGTCGTTAAAGATATGGGCAAGTTTATAAGCAGGGTGGTCATCAGGACTGCCGAAACCGAGGGCGATGGTGATTTCTGCCTGATTGATGAGGGTGGTAAGGAGTTCCTTTTCCAGATGGTTGGGCGCGACAAAACTGTCCAGGAGTAAAACCTTAATCGGCAGCCCCTCCTGCCGGATATATGCGGATGTCCAGGCAACAATGTCCTCATCGTCTGCCCAGTCGTTCTTTGCCAGTTCGGCGTTATAGCGCACCATTATCTCATAGGCGTTGAGCAGGCGCTGGAGCGGTTTCTCGAAACCGGCGAGGAGTTGGGAGAACCGTTCGGGCAGGCTTTGCCACTCATCCCGGGGGATGTGTCTTTTGATATCAGCAATGAAACTGGCGATTACCCGGGCATAGCCAATGGTGGAGGTGCGAAACCGGGTTGCAGCCAGGAGGCGTTGGACCAGGAGGGTTTTGAGTTCACCCGCAAGGCGCGGGCTGGTGCCGATATTTTCATGCAGGTGCCGGGCAAAGAGTCCGAGGGTAAAGAACCCGGGCGGGACAAATGCCCTTTTGTTATAAAGATGGGCAAACAGTATCTGTGCCTGTCGCATCTTGCGCGGGCTCGGGGTGAGGTAAAGGATGTCTTTCGGTTCAACACCGGTGTGCAGGGCGGTGCGGAAAAGGATATCCGTGCCGTCCGGACAATCGAATGGCGCGATTAATAACTTTCTTTTAACTCTGAGCAACTTTCAACTGCTGGCGTTTTGCTTCAACCCTTCTTTTCTTCTTTAACGCCCAGCGGTGGCGCATCCGCTTTATCTTACTTTTGCTCCTTGCCATAGTCCTCCTTTCCGGATGCCACTAAGTTATTACTCGGTAACCCGGAAGACCTCATCATGTTCATGGACCCGGGCAGACACCTTCATCCCGGCTTCCTGACCGACCTCAATCTTCTGGACCGGTTGATGCTCAATCTGGAGTGACTCGACAGTCTGGGTATGGTCGGTGGTGTGACCTTTGATGTGGATTTTATCACCGACCGCAATCGGTCCGTCAGTTGCCTTAACAACCGCGACCCCGATTTTGCCGAAGTAGTGGGTGATGACCCCGACTTTTGTTTCGGGCATTTTACACCTCCTTTTTACGGGTAAATCTTTTCCAGAAGCCGCGGGAACGGAATTGTTTCCCGCACATGCTTCAGCCCGCATATCCAGGCAACGGTGCGCTCCAGCCCCAGTCCAAAACCGGAATGGGGAAAGGAGCCATACCGGCGCAGGTCAAGATACCAGTCATAGGCGGCGCGCGGGAGTTTGTACTCCTCAATCCTCTTTTCCAGTTCCTTCAAGTCGTCCTCGCGCTGTCCACCGCCAATAATCTCGCCATAGCCCTCGGGTGCCAGCATATCCACCCCCAGGGCAAGTTCCTGATCTTCCGGCGCCCGCTTCATATAAAACGCCTTGATTCTTGCCGGAAAGCGGTGAATCATCACCGGGCGGTCAAACGCCTCACTGATAACCGTCTCTTCATCACCACCGAAGTCGTCGCCGAATTTCACCTCCATACCTGCCTTTTTGAGCACCGCCAGCGCCTCAGTATAGGTGATGCGGGGAAATGGCTTCTGCACCTTTTCCAGTTTTGTTATGTCCCGTTCCAGGGTCTTTAACTCCTCCTGCCGTTTATTCAGGATGCGGCTTACCAGATAGCAAATCATGTCTTCCATCAGGTCCATCGTGCCATCAAGGTCCAGAAAGGCAATCTCCGGTTCCAGCATCCAGAACTCGGTAAGGTGGCGCCGGGTTTTGGACTTCTCTGCCCGGAAGGTCGGACCGAAGCAGTAGGTCTTGCGCACCGCGGCACAGAGCGCCTCATTGTAAAGTTGACCGGACTGGGTAAGGTAAACCTGTTCGCCATAGTAGTCAACCGGAAAGAGGGTGGTGGTGCCTTCCACCGATGCCGGGGTGAGAATCGGGGTGTCACAGCAGAGAAAACCCTGGTCATCCAGGTAGTCGCGCAGGGCTTTGATAATCTCGTTCCGGATGCGCAGGATGGCGTGCTGGCGCCGGGAGCGCAGCCAGAGGTGGCGATGCGCCATTAGAAACTCAATCCCGTGTTCCTTCGGTGTGATGGGGTAAGGTTCGGATGCGGAGATTAACACCAGCCGGGAGGCGGTCAGTTCGTAGCCACCGGGTGCGCGCGGCTCTGCCCGGACAACTCCCCTGATTGCCACCGCTGACTCCTGCGGGACGGTGTCAGCCAGCTCAAACTCATCAGCCGGCACCTGGTTCTGCAGAAACACACACTGGATAATGCCGGTCCCGTCGCGCAAAAGGAGAAACCGAATCTTACCCGAGGAGCGCTTATTATACACCCAGCCGGTTAAATCAACCTCTTTACCAACAAACTCGCCAATTCGTTCAACAGTTACATCCATTGGCTTAATTGTAAATTGAGAGAGGTTTAAGTCAAGCGGGCAGGAAGGGATGGTAATTCCGTATTTGGGTAATTCTTGACCCCGGGAAGAAAAAGAGGATAATATAACGATAATGCCATACCGGATTTTTATCAGTCATAGCACCCAGGACCAGAGATTGGTGATGGCATTGGCTAAACTCCTTCAACGATATGGGATTGATGTTTCGGTGGCACAATGGCACATCCAGGCGGGCAAGTCGCTGTCAGAAAAGATAAAAAATCAAATAGCCCAGGCTGATAGTCTGGTGGTTCTTTTGACTCGCAACGGACAGCGCTCCAAGTGGGTTCAGCAGGAGGTGGGAATCGCCATCGGTAAAGGGAAACTGGTCATTCCCATCGTTGAGAAAGGGACTTCGACTGATGAACTTGCTGCTCTGCAAGGCAGGGAGTACATTGAATACGACCCAGCACAACCCCAAGAGGCGCTGGAACGGGCTGCGGGCTATGTGCGGTCACTCAAAGCCAGCAAGGAGGAGAAGGAGCGTGCGCTCATGGTGTTGGGGGGCATTGTTGCCTTTTTCCTCCTTCTTTCGCTTGCATCAGAATGAAATCGATTGAGTATATTCCGTCCCGGGACGAATTGAACGCTGGTTCCTGTCGCACCACGGGCGGTCGGCGGGTTAAAAGGATTGGTCCATTACGGCTTTATACTGAAGACCCCGAAGTTGTCTGATAGAGCACGAGCTATTTTTCAATCCGCTGACCAGGGTAGAGAAACTGTGCATATTCCCTGCGTGGTGCTATTTGAACTTGCCTATCTGATTGAAAAGAAAAGGGTGACGGTTGATATCAACCAGATTTTGGTGATGCTTAAGCGGGCAGTTAACTATAAGGTGGAACCGATTTGTATCCCGGTGATTGAAAAGAGCGTTGCAGTTTTGCGCGCTAGGGTTCCCGACCCATGGGACAGGCTAATCGTTGGCACCGCTATTTATTTGGGCCTTCCCCTAATTACTCGGGACAGAAGTCTACAGGATCTTACTCTTAACATCAACACTGTGTGGTAGGATTTGCATTGTTAATCAGCTTTTCCTGCGGTTAAAACACCCCCATTCAATTAGACCCAGAATTAGTGAAAATTTAACGCGAAGGGTTGATGTGTTTTGCGGGCTGGGATGGTTAAGTTGCGGTGAAGTAGTTTGTTATATGAATAAATGGCATTTTACATTATTGAGATTGGGGCAGGTGTGGGGGTTAATCCGGGGGTAGCGTGGGTTTCTGGTGCGGGTTGTAATGGTGGTTTTGAAATCACGGGGGGTTAGGCGTTAAGGGTGGATGTTGGTATAAGGGCGGGTCTAATGTTGAGTTCGGGGTGAAGTCAGGTGTTGATTTTTTCGTCAGCTGGCACAGGAACAACCGCACCAGCATCCGGTATTAAGTAGATTTTTGCCGTTTTGCCGAGGACCGTGAGGGCGTGGTCAATCGCATCGGCAATTGAGTGGAATGGCTGCATAAACACACTTTTGATGAGGTGGTCGTCAACACCCATTACGGTGTAGAGTTTTGCCTGTTGCATCGCCCGGGCGAGTCGGGCAGCCTTGTGCCAGCCGGGGTGGTTTGCCATCTTTCCATCAAGTAGTTGGTCGGGATGGGATACCGACTGGAGGACCTGGATGAATTCGTCGTTGCCAATGCCCTGGCGACAGGCGGAGACGGTTATCTGGATGCCACCGGGTTTTAATGCGGGCAGGGCAAATTCTACCGCGCGCTGGGACTGGTAGAAGTTGATGTCATAGGGCGGCAGAAGGATGCTTATGACGATGTCCGCCTTTTGTTTTATCGGGGTGGCAAAGATGGGGTATGCCCGGGCGCAGGCTTGTTGAAATGACCGGAAGATGTCGCCGTAGTGGAGGGAGATGAGGTTGTGTTTCTGGTCCTGGACAATCTGGATGGAGAAGATTGGTTTATTGAGCATCCTGACCGCCTGGGTCATATCTTCATGCACCGGATTGCCTTGTAAGGAAAGGGGGCGGGAGGCGGGGTGAAGCAAAAGGTTGTGGTTCTGGATGATGGTTTCGTAGCGGGCGATGCCCGGGATAAAAGCCTTTCTGCCGCCAGTGTAGCCGGCAAAGTAGTGAGGCTCAATAGAGTTGATGGTAATAACCGCTGATGCCCAGAGGAGGGCGCGGTTGAGCCAGACTTCGGTACCGAAATCGGTTTTGCCGAGGAAGAAGAGTTGTCCCGGGTCACGGGCGTCGTGCTGCACGATGCGGTTTTCTGTCTGGCGGAAGGTCTCTTCGCCGAGGATGGTTTTCAGTTCGGCGGTGGTTGCCGGGCGATGGGTGCCGAGGCAGATGAGGAATTTTGTGTCCCGGCTCTGGAAGAGGGGCAGGAGTGCCCGGAGGATGGTCTGGTTGGGTGTTGGACGGGTGTAGTCGTTGAGGAGGACGAGGATGCGGGAGTGGTTTTTTAAGAATTCGGCGGTAGCGTCAATTAGTGGGGTAAGGTCGATCTCTTTTTCCGGTGCCGGGGGTGGGTTGAGAATGCCGAGGAGGTTTTCCTCGGGTATGAACACGGTTTCTCTTTTTCCACCCCGGGTCAGGGTTAATTCCATAAAATTAATTATAATCGAGAGGAAGGGGTGGACAAGTCTTTAACAATCGGTATTATCTTTTTATGAGTAAAGAGTTAAATCCAGTAGTTGCAATTGTAATGGGGAGTGAAAAGGATTATGAGGTGATGGCAGAGGCAAAGCGGGTACTGGATGATTTCGGTGTGCCCAGCGAGATGATGTTGATTTCGGCGCATCGGAGTCCGGATTTGTGCCGGGAGTTTGCCTTGAATGCCAGCGGGCGCGGGATCAGGGTTATCATCGCCGGTGCGGGGAAGGCGGCACATCTTGCCGGTGTGATCGCCAGTTTGACCACCCTGCCAGTGGTCGGTGTGCCGCTGGATGCCGGGATGTTCGGGCTGGATGCGCTGCTGTCAACAGTGCAGATGCCCGCGGGTGTGCCGGTAGCGACGATGGCGGTGGGCAGGTCCGGTGCGGTGAACGCCGGTTTGCTGGCGGTGGCGATTCTGGCACTGAGCGATGAAACACTGGCAGAGAAGCTGCGGGAGTTCCGGAAAAGGCAGGCTGAGGAGATAAAGGCAAAGTCAGGAGTAATTAAATAAGGAGAGTTTTATGGTGGGACTGTCTTTGTTTTTTCTCCTGGGAGGTGCGATGCAGGCCGGAGACTCAATTATCCGGTTGCCGGCACCGGATACCATTGGTAAGGTGACGGTGGAGCAGGCACTTTTGCACCGGCGTTCAGTGCGCAGTTATGCGGATAGACCTTTGACGCTGGCCGAGGTCGGGCAGGTGCTCTGGGCAGCACAGGGAAAGACCGGCAAGGAATACGGCCGGACCGCACCTTCGGCAGGCGCCACCTATCCGATGGAGGTTTTTCTGGTTGTCGGCGATGTCACCGGTCTGGCACCGGGAATTTATCAATACGAGGTGGAGAACCATTCCTTAATCCCGGTTGCCCGGGGTGATCAGCGGACAAAACTTGCCGGTGCAGCGCTGGGGCAGACCTGCATTCAGCGGGCGCCGGCGGTCCTGGTGTTGTGTGCCGAGTACAAGCGGACGACCGGCAGGTATGGTGAGCGCGGGGAGAGGTATGTGCATATTGAGGCAGGGCATATCGGGCAGAATGTGCATCTGCAGTGTGAGACGCTGGGGCTGGGCACGGTGATGATTGGCGCGTTTGTTGATAGTGCGGTCCAGCGCGTGCTGGGTGTGAAACTGGCGCCTTTGTACATTATGCCATTCGGGCACCGGCGGAAGTAATATTAAACAAATGAATGGGGGTGGATTAAATGGTTGTAACAAAAACCGACTTAAAGGGTCTGAAGGTAGTCGGACAGGGAAAGGTGCGGGACATCTATCAGGTAGGTGAGCACCTTTTGATTGTTGCCACTGACCGGTTGAGCGCGTTTGATGTGGTTTTGCCCGATGGGATACCGGACAAGGGCAGGGTGTTGACTCTGCTTTCGGTGTTCTGGTTTGAGCGGTTTAAGAATCTGGTGCCGAATCATCTGATTACCGCCGAGGTGAAGGAATTTCCTTCAGAATTAGCACCGTATCAGGAGATTCTGCGGGAGCGGGCGATGCTGGTGCACCGTGCCGCGCCTTTGCCGGTGGAGTGTGTGGTGCGGGGTTATCTGGCGGGTAGCGCCTGGAAGGAGTATCAGCAGAGCGGTAGTGTGTGCGGGATAAAACTGCCCCCAGGGTTGCGGCAGGCAGAGAAACTGCCCGAGCCCATTTTTACGCCCGCAACCAAGGCAAAGACCGGGCACGATGAGAATATCAGTGAAGCGGAGATGGTCCGGCTGGTGGGCGAGGAGATTACCCGGAAGGTGCGCCGGATTTCCTTAGAGATTTACGTGCAGGCAAGTGATTACGCCCGGCAGCGGGGAATTATTATTGCCGATACCAAGTTTGAGTTTGGGATACTGGATGGCGGGCTGATTCTGATTGATGAGGTGCTGACCCCGGACTCCTCCCGTTTCTGGGCGGAGAAGGAGTATCGGGTGGGGATTTCGCCGCCCAGTTTTGATAAGCAGTTTGTGCGCGACTATCTGGAGGCAACCGGCTGGAATAAACAGCCCCCAGCGCCTCATTTACCTGTGGAAATAATTGCCGGTACCAGTGCCCGTTATCGGGAGGCGCTGCGACTGCTGACCGGGAGAGATTTGAGTTGATGGAGATTAGCGAGTTTGACTATCATCTGCCCCGGGAGTTGATCGCCCAGCGGGCGGTTGAGCCGCGCGATGCTGCCCGCTTGCTGGTTCTGGATAGAAAGACCGGGGCAATTTATGATGCCCGGTTTTACGAGATTGGCAATTGGCTGGTGCCCGGTGACCTGCTGGTGTTGAACGATACGCGGGTCCTGCCGGCAAGGGTCTTTGGGAAGTTGAGTTCTGGTGGCAAGATGGAGTTTTTGCTTTTGCGCCGGATAGATGATGCCGGCACCTGGGAGGTACTTACCCGTCCGGCGAGAAAGGCACGGCCCGGCACGGTGGTGGATTTTGATGGTTATCAGGCAGAGGTGCTGGAGCGCAAACCTGAGGGGGTAAGGGTGGTGCGCTGGACACCCGGGGACATCACTCCGTTGCTGGAGAAAAAGGGAGAATATGCCCTGCCGCCCTATATCCGGGAGCGGAGTGAAAAGCCCGAGCGTTATCAGACGGTGTTTGCCCGAATGCCCGGTGCGGTGGCGGCACCAACCGCGGGATTGCATTTTACGCCGGAGTTGTTGCAGAGGTTGTGCGCGCAAGGGATAGAGGTTGCGACGATTACCCTGCATGCCGGTCTCGGGACATTTCGGCCGGTAAAGGTGGAGAAGGTGGAGGAGCACCGGATGTATCCTGAGGAGTTTGAGATAACGGAGTTGACCGCGGCGCGGATTAACCAGGCGCTGGCAGAAAAGAGACGGGTGGTGTGTGTGGGCACCACCACGGTGCGGGCGCTGGAGGCGCAGGCAGAGCGCACCGGGGCTGGTGTTCAGGTGGAACCGGGCCGGGGTGAAACCGACCTTTATATCTATCCGGGTTATGAGTGGAAGGTAACCGGCGCCCTGATTACCAACTTCCATCTGCCGAAGTCAACGCTATTGTTGCTGGTGTGTGCCTTTGCCGGACGGGATTTAATAATGAAGGCGTATGAGCATGCGATTGCCGAACGGTACCGGTTTTACAGTTTCGGCGATGCGATGCTGATTGTTTAGCGATGGAAAGAGTAACGGTTGCTGAGATTGTCAATGCCATCGGTGGTGTGCTGCTGTCCGGAGCGGCAGGCACGGGGGTGCAAGGGGTCAGCATTGATTCCCGGACAATAAAACCGGGTGAACTCTATATCGCCATTCGGGGCAAAAGGTTTGATGGGCATCAGTTTGTGGTTGAGGCGCGCAGGAAGGGTGCGGTTGGGGTGCTGATTGAGGAAGGGACAGGTGGAGAGGAAGCCGGTGTAGTGATCCGGGTGCCGGATACACGGGCGGCACTTCTGGCGCTTGCCCGCTGGTATCGGACACAGTTAGCCACTCGGGTGGTGGCGATAACCGGTTCCAATGGTAAGACGACGACCAAGGAGATGCTTGCGACACTGCTGGCAGAGCGTTTTAAGGTAGTAAAGGCGCCGGCGAGTTTTAATAACGATATCGGTGTGCCGCTTACGGTGCTGGCGATGGATAGAACTACTGAGGTGGGGATATTTGAGATTGAGATGAATGAACTGGGCGGGACAAGGCGGCTGGCAGAGGTGTGTCAGCCGCAGGTCGGGGTGGTGACCAATATCGGTGATACCCATCTGGAGTTTATGGGTGACCGGAATGGTGTGGCAAAGGAGAAGGCGGAACTCCTGGAGGCTTTGCCCGAGGGCGGTGTGGCGGTGGTCAATTTTGATGATCCGCTGGTAATGGGGCTGGTGCGGGCAACCCGGGCGCGGGTGGTGCGTTTCGGCTTGGGTGCGGGCGCCGCCATATTTGCCCGTGAGGTGGTTGATGAAGGGATTAACGGAACCAGGTTTGTGTTTATGGACAGTTTTCCGGTTCATCTGCCTCTGCCCGGTCGGCATAATGTCCTTAACTTTCTTGCCGCAGGTGCGGCTGCCCATATGCTCGGGTTGAGTTTTGCCGAGATTGCCGGGAGGGCGGCAAGGTGTTGTGCGGCACCGCGGCGGTTGAGCGTGAGGAGGTTGAACGGAGTGGTTTTGATTGACGACTGCTTTAACGCCAATCCCCAGTCAATGCGGGCGGCGCTGGCGGTGTTAACCGCGACCGCCCCGCGGCAGAGGCGGGTGGCGATTTTAGGTGATATGCTGGAGCTGGGCGCGGCTGCAGACACCCTCCACCGCCAGTTAGGTTTGGAGGCAGCAGGATGCGTTGACCGGCTGGTGGTAATTGGGGATAAGGCACGGTTGATTGCCGATGGTGCCCGGACCGGCGGGATGGCGGTAAATCGCATCCGACATTATCCGGATGCTGATAGCGTTGGTGATGACTTGTTTGACATTTTCCAGCCCGGTGATACAATACTTGTCAAGGGTTCCAGGGCGCTGGCTCTGGAGAAAATAACGGAAAGGATTGTGCAGTATTATGGAGAAAAAAACGATTAGATTTACCGATACAACCCTGCGTGACGCTCATCAGTCCCTCTGGGCAACAAGGATGAGCCTTGCCGATATGTTGCCGGTGCTGGAGGAGATTGACCGGGTGGGTTACTGGTCGCTGGAGATGTGGGGTGGCGCGACCTTTGATGTGTGTCTGCGGTTTTTGAATGAGGACCCATGGGAGCGATTGAGCGAGATTCGCCGGCGGGTGAAGAATACCCGGTTGCAGATGCTGTTGCGCGGGCAGAATGTGGTTGGTTACCGTAACTATCCGGACGATGTGCTGGAGGCGTTTGTTAACAAGGCGGCAGAGCGAGGGATTGATATCTTCCGGATATTTGACGCCCTGAATGACCCCCGGAATCTGGAGAAGGCGGTAGAATTTGTCAAGAAAACCGGAAAACATGCGCAGGGGACTTTGTGTTATGCCATCAGTCCGGTGCATACGGTGGAGTACTATCTTGCCCGGGCAAAAGAGCAGAAGGAGATGGGGATTGATTCGATTGCGATTAAGGATATGGCCGGGATACTTTCGCCGGCGGTGGCGTTTGAACTGGTGAGCGCATTAAAGGCGGAGATTGGTTTGCCGGTGCAGGTGCACTGTCATGCCTCGAGCGGGATGGCGGTGGCGGCGTATTTAAAGGCGGTGGAGGCCGGGGCAGATATAATTGATACCGCCTCGGCACCGCTGGCATTTTCCACCTCGCAGCCGGCGGTGGAGACGATGCTCGCGTGTTTTAAGGGAACGCCCTGGGAGGCGGAATTGAATATGGAGGCGCTGGAGGTCATCGGACAGCATTTTGAGAAGATATCGGCGAACCGCTGCATCCCGGGCACGAAGGCGGTGGACGCGATGGTGATTACCCATCAGATACCCGGCGGGATGGCGTCCAATCTCCTTGCCCAGTTAAGGGAGCAGAAGGCAGAGCACCGGTTGAGCGAGGTGCTGGAAGAGGTGCCCAGGGTCAGGGAGGATCTGGGCTATCCGCCCTTGGTAACACCAACCAGTCAGATTGTTGGCGTGCAGGCGGTGATGAATGTGCTGAGTGGCGAGCGTTATAAGGTGGTGCCGAAAGAGGTGAAGGACTATGTGCGCGGACTTTACGGGCGCCCACCCGCGCCAATCCGTGAGGCGGTCTTGAAGAAGATTCTTGGGGATGAGAAGCCGGTTAAAGGTAGACCGGCGGACCGGCTGGAGCCAGGTATGCCCAGGGCACGGAAGGAACTGGCAAAGGAGCTGGTGGAGAAGGAAGAGGATTATATCTCCTATGCGATATTTCCCGAGGTGGCGCTGAAGTTTTTCCAGTGGCGGAAGAATCCGACACCGCCGGCGCCACCGGAAGAGAAACCGGCGGTGGCACAAGCAAAGCCAGCCGCGGCGCCACCGCCAAAACCGCCCGAGGAGCCGGGAATTAGGAGGTTGCGCAGTCTGCTGGAACTGGCAAGTGTGCACGGGGTTACCGAGCTGGACTGGGAGTCGGGCGGTGAGAAGGTGCGGATAAAGCGAGGGGGCGCGATGACCGCAGTGCCGGCGGTGCCGGGAGAACAGCCGGTGGTTAGCGCACCGGTTGCCGAGCCGGTAACCGCGGCGCCGAAAGCAGCAGAGCCGGCGCCGGTGGCAGAACCGAAGCCCCAGACGCCACCAGCGCCCGAGCCGACCAAACCGGCAAAGACCGAGGAAATAACTTCACCGATGGTCGGGACCTTCTATTCCCGGGCAAGACCGGAGGCAGCGCCGTTTGTGGAGAAAGGTGATGTGGTGGAGCCGGGGCAGACCCTCTGCATTGTTGAGGCGATGAAGTTGATGAATGAGATTCAGGCGGAGAAGAAGTGCCGTATTGTTGATATTCTGGTGAAGGATGGCGATTCAGTTGAGTACGGTCAGCCATTGATGATTGTGGAGCCGTTGTAACAGGTAAGGCGAAGTCCGTTGCGGTTCGGTGTCAGCCTGAAAAAAGAGACGCAACTGTTGGAGCGGATGGCAAGGCTGGGTATCCGGGAGGAGGATATTGAGGAGCGGTTTATCCGGTCGGGCGGTCCGGGCGGGCAGAATGTTAATAAGGTGGCGACCGGTGTCTATCTCAAGCACATTCCCAGCGGCATAGAGGTTAAGGTAACAAAAGAGCGTTCTCAGGCGTTAAACCGCTTCCGGGCAAGAAGGATTCTGGTGGAGAAGATTGCGGCACAGGTGCTGCGGGAGCAGACCGAACGGGAAAAGGAGATTGCCCGGATGCGGCGTCAGAAGCGCAAGCGTTCCAGACGGGCAAAGGAGAAGATGCTGCGTTTAAAGAAACTGGTCGGCGAGAAGAAGGAGTTACGCCGGACACCACAGGAGTAGGCGTCTTTTTGATTTCCGGCGCCGGTTTGGTATTATTAGTAGTCTAAATAGTTATGGATAGTTTTTATCGGACTGGTGAGCAGAGCGTTAACCCCAAACAAAAAGGAGATAAAATGGGTAGCAGTTATGTGTTTAAGCGCCTGGTGACTGTTTTTCTGGGCGCGGTGTTGTGCGCGGGCGTTGCCCAGGCACGGCAGATGATAGTCCGGGTGCAGGTGCCGGATTATCAAACCCTTTATCAGCATATTCAGTTCAAGGGCACATCAATTGAGATTGCCGGGGCGCGACCGGGTGAGTATTACGACCTGCTGTTAGATGAGGAGGACCTGGGGCGGGTTGTCGCTTCCGGTTTGAAAAGCGAGGTGGTGGTTGAGGACCTGGAACAGGAGAAGTTGACCGCTGCCGGGTTCGGTTTCTACTGTTCTTATGATTCGCTGGTGAGTATTATGCGCAACTGGGCAGCGACTTATCCCGGTATCTGCCGGCTGGAGTCAATTGGTCAGACCCACGGGGGACGCTGGATCTACGGTGTGAAGATTTCTGACAATCCGGATGTTGATGAGGATGAGCCCGAAGTGCTTCTGGAGGCGATGCATCATGCCCGGGAGTGGGCGACACCGCAGGCGGCCAGGTATTTTGCCGACACCATCCTGCGCAATTACAGCGCCAACACAGCATTTCGCAATTTTGTCGACAATCACGAATTGTGGGTATTCCCGATTATTAATGTTGATGGTTATGTGTATGACTATCCCAGTCAACGGTCCTGGCGTAAGAACCGCCAGCCGTTTGCTAGTTCCATCGGTTGCGACCCGAATCGTAACTATAACGGCTGTTGTAACGGCGACCGGATGGGCGACTGGGGTGCGCTGACCAGAGGTTCCCAGTCATCACATTTACCGTCAAGCGAGACCTTTATGGGTGGTTACGGTGCCTGGGGTAAGGAGGTTGCGGCACTGGTTGAGTTCTTTAAGACACGCACATTTGTTGCGGACATCTCGCTGCATTCCTATTCGGAACTGGTGCTCTGGCCCTATGGTTATGGCGCGGTTACTCCGGATAATGAGATATTTGTCAGTTTAGGGCAGAGGATGGCACAGCAGATGCAAAAACTTTCCGGTGGAACATACACACCCGAGCAGTCCAATGCCCTTTATCCCACCAGCGGTGGTTCAATTGACTGGATGTATGGCTGGGCGCATTATGTGGGCGGCTTCCCCTGCCTCTCCTATGTGTTTGAAATCGGCACCACTTTTTACCAGAATGTGGGTCAACTGGATGCGATTCAGCGCGAGGTGTTTAAGGGAATATGGTATCTCTTTACCCGGGCAGACTCCATCAGGAGCGTGGTGCGTGGTGCGGTGCCCAGACCAATACTGGCACCGATGGATTCAAGTGCGAGCGGGACATTCAACGTCCACTGGACGCCGATTCGTCCCGAGTTCAATCAGCCGGAGAAGTGGGAACTGGAGGAGTTGACCGGGCTGGATGTGATTGAGGACGATTTTGAGTCGGGCAGTTCCCGCTGGGTATTTCAGGGTGCTGCGCTTTCCACGACCCAGCGGCATTCGGGCAGTTATAGCGTTTATCTGGGCACGGGTAATAACATCTCCAATTATATAGTAACCGCAGACCCGTATCCGGTGCAGGTTGGTGATAGTCTGCGTTACTGGATATGGTATAACACCGAGAACAATTACGATGTGGTGGTGACCGAGGTTTCGCTGGAAGGCAAGGAGTGGCTTCAGCTCCATGACCGTTATACCGGTAATTCCAACGGCTGGATTTACAAGGCCTATTCGCTGGAGCCCTGGGCAGGAAAGTCGGTGTTTATCCGTTTTCGTTATATGACCGATGATGGCACGCAGGGGAGCGGGGTGTATATTGACGATGTCTGGCCGGTGCCTTACTTTGCCTCCCGGCGCACCGTTGCGGATGACATTACCGACACCATTTATGAGGTTACAGTGAGCCAGCCGGGTAGATACTTTTATCGGGTGCGCGGCTATAATAGCGCCCGGGGCTGGGGTGATAAGGGACCGCTGGAGGATATCGTTGTTACCGCCACCGGTATTGCCGGTGAGCCGGCGCGGTCTCAAAAGACCACACTGACAATTTCCGGTTCCAATCCGTCAAGGGCGAGTGTGTCGATTCGCTATACCCTTGCCGGTGCCGGTCCGGTAGAACTTGCGGTGTTTGATGCACTGGGCAGGATGGTAAAGACCCTGGCACGGGGAAATATGCCCGCCGGTGAGTATCAGTTGTCCTGGAATGGCACGGATGAGCGGGAGAGAACGGTCCCGGCGGGAGTTTATTTCTGTCGCCTGGTGGCGGATAAGACCGAGACGAGGATGGTTGTTTTGAGCCGGCGCTAACGGTTCCGGTATTTTCATCATTCCGGAATAGCGGTGTTAGTTCATTGATGCCGGGGTTCAGTGTCAGAAAGTGCGGGTGACCGGGGTGGAGTACAGGGTTCAATCCGGGTTGTTGCCGTGAGGGTAATTATCCGGGGTAATCGGACCGTGCATCGCTCGATAAACACCGGTGGCTAATCGGATGTTAGCGAGGTGGTTACCTTCCCGGTTATGATAGATGTGAAGACCGGGGCAAGACCGGTGTTAGCAAGGGGAGAAGGCGGTGATTTTTAGTCCGGGGTAAAGTTCGGGGTAAGCCCCGGGGCTGCTGGGGGGCTGGCCCCGGGCTAGCCCCGGCTGGCTGGTTGCTGAATGGTTTTTAGTCTAACTGGCGCGGTAAATGGAGGGGTTAAGTATAGAGCCGGGTTGTTAATGCCGGTGCGGAGAAAATAATGTTTGACAGGCGGGGTTTTGATTGTAGTATTAAAGCAAAGGAGAGCGGGTTCAGCGCGGCGGGCTGAACCGGACACACTCTCAGAGTAAGTAAGGTAAGTAACAATAAAACGAGGAGAAAAAGGATGAAAAAGAGTGTAACAGTCCTGGCGCTGGTGGTTTTCGTCGGACTGGTGTTTGCCACCGGTTCTGGTGTTACCACAAGCGACCTGAGCCAGGGTGCGCCCCAGAAGGTGAAACTGTACTACGGTACTTATGGCTCGAACGACTATGTGTGGGGCACGGTGAGTGGTTCTGTGCCGGCTGATGCCTGGATGTATCACAGCGAAATGCCAGGAAGGATGATGGACAATGCCTGTGCGACCGATGGCAATTATGTCTATGTCCTGTTGGGGTACGCGGGTTCCGGTTTAGACACGGCCAAGATGCTCTGTCGGCATGCGATTGGCTCAACTACCTGGGATACACTGGCGCCCTGTCCGATGCCTATTTCCAATGGTGGTGCAGCGATTATTGGTGATACGCTGTATTACTGTGCGGGCTATTCCTATCGGTTGAACAGTACGGTGGACACTATGTTCAAATATTGTATCAGCACCAACACCTGGACAGGTGGACCCGGTCCGTTTACCGGCACGACCTACAACTGGCAGCCGCTGGTTTTGGCGTGTGGTGGTAAACTTTATTACATCAGCGGTTGTAATCAGCCGGGTGCGACGGCGCCGACACGGCAGGTGTGGTGTTATACGCCTGGTTCTGGCTGGGCGCAGGTGGCGGATATGAATCAGGGCAGGGTTTTTGCCCATGGTTGTGTTTATAATGACACCATCTGGGTTGCGGGTGGTATTGCTGATGGTGTGGCGCTGAGCCATACCGAGTTTTACGACCCGGCATCCAACACCTGGACCGTTGACAACTCGGTTTTCCCGCAGATGCCAGTTGCAACCTGGGCGGGTGCGAGTGGTAATGTTGGGCAGACGATGTTTGTGTTTTCCGGTGTTAGCGGGGCAATGCTGTTGATGGATACGACCCAGTACTTTGACTTTGGCACAAGGAGCTGGACGGTGACGCCGGGGGTGCTTTTGAAGGTGTATCGTGGTTGTGGTGTTGGCAATGCGGATGGCAAGGCGGTGGTTTATGGTGGTTCAACTGGTGGGTTTGCGCCGACTGACACCTGTCAGTATGAGCAGCTGGTAACGGGCAATGCGAATGATGTGGGTGTGATTCAGATTGTGGCGCCGGCGGGTTTGATTACACCGGGCAATGTTACTCCACGGGCAAAGATAAGGAACTTTGGCACGAATGCCCAGACTGACATTCCGGTTTACTGCTGGATTGATTCAGCCGGGACCAGGGTGTATGAGCAGATGGCGACTTATGCCGGACCGCTCGCCCCCGGTGCGACCGCGGATGTGGATTTCTCACCCCAGTGGCTGGCGGTGGGCGGAACCTACAATGTGACGATGTTTACCGACCTCAGTGGTGATGAGCAGCGTGCCAATGACACCCTGCGGGGCACGAGTCAGGTGATGCAGCAGACGATTGACTGGTATCAGAGTGATACCATCAGACCGGACCGGGTGAGCCGGGTTGCCTGCGTGACCGATGCCCAGGGTAATCTCCATGTTATTTGTGGTAACTGCTTCAACCATACATCGCACCCTTATGACCAGGTTTATGATACCGTAACCAACACCTGGTCACAGGGGTTACAGCATCCGGCGGGTGGTGGTCTGGGTGTGCATAACCACGATGCGGTGCGGATTGGCGATATCATCTGGTGTGGTGGTGGTACTTCCGGGCAGGCTGTGGTCTACAACAACCTGACCAAACTTGACCTGGCTGCCGGCACCTGGACCGTGGCAACGGCGATGCCTCAATCCAACCTGCTTTACTACTCATTTGGTGAGTATGCTGATTCGGGATGGGTCTACTGCTTTGGTGGTTCTCCGAACGGGACAGGTGGTCCGTTGAACACCTGTTACCGTTACGACCCGGTTGCCAACGCCTGGACGCAGATGGCGAATATGCCTGATGTTCGGCGTAACCCGATGGTGGCACGGGTGGGCGATACCATCTATGTGATTGGCGGAATGTCAGAGAACAACTACAACTCAACTCGCGGGACGGTCTGGAAGTATTCGGTCCTTGGCAATACCTGGACCGTGGCAACCGACACAATGCCGGATAGATTGGGCTGGGGAAGAGCGGTTACCTATGAGTATTCGGGTGGAACCTACATCTATGTGATGGGTGGTTACCGTGTCGGGTCGATTGTTGGTGCGTGCTGGCGTTATGATGTGAACAATCACACCTGGACCGCTGACCGGTCGCTTTTGACTACAACTCGTTCTCACGGTGCTGCGATAAGCGGTAACTACATCTGGGTCGCCGGTGGTTATAATACGGTCATTCTGCCCAATGTGCAGAAGGGTATCATCGCCCTTACCGGTATTGAAGAGGGTAAACCCAGCATCAACTGGGAGAATGCACCCGAACTTACCCCGACGCTGGTGCGTGACTTCTGCCGGATCAATTACAATGTGCCTGCCAGTGCTCATGTGAATCTGAGCATTTATGACGCCTCGGGTGCGCTGGTTAGAACACTGGTTAACGGTGTGTCTGAACCTGGTAACAAGAGCGTAACCTGGGACCGCCGGGATGCTGCCGGCAGGCGGGTTACCAGCGGGACCTACTTCTACCGGCTGACTGTGGACGGCAGGTCAGTTTCTGCCAAGGCGATTCTTCTGCAGTAACACACCTCCTTAAACCAGAGGGGCTGCCTTTCCGGCAGCCCCTTTTATTTTAAAGGTAAAACTCCGCATTCTTTTATTTTTCTAATTATTCCTTTTGATTTCACTAATGAAATTCATGGGTGTAAGAAAAGGAATCTATGATTTATCCCAACCCATTTAACCCTGATTGACTTCCTCAGGGACCTGCCTTTGTCAGCCTATGTTTTGACAAAACCAAAAAAGGAAATTTGTTCTTCCCACTACTAATATTTTTTATCTCTTTTACTTGACTTTCTTTTTATTCTTTCTTATAATTATTAACAATGATTTGTTTGGCTTTGCAGTTTTTAATAAAATTGTATTTGGGTGTATTATGATGAATAGAAAACCAATAGGACCAATCATAGATGAAAGCTTAGATGAGCTTGTCTTCCCTCGGGATTTTGTGAACAGAATAATTTGTGGAGATTGTCGAAAATTGATAACAAAAATTCCTGATAAAACAATAGATGCTATCATCACCGATCCACCTTATGGATTAAGTAAAAAAGATATAATGAATGATAATGACCTTTCAATTTTCTATGAAATACTTCCTGAATGTTATAGAGTTCTAAAGGATGATAGTTTTTTTATTACCTTTTTTAGCACCAAACATCTACCAGAACTATTCAAACAAAATCCGTTTACATACTTCTGGCAAATTGTGCTATATTGTCCAGAGGGAAGGGTCAAGTCCCCAATAGGTTTTACTAAATATATGTCTTGTTTTGTTTTTACTAAAGGCAGTCCTAAAATTGTGCAACGTGCCAAAGATATTTTTATTGACACTCCAGGAAAAATGGTAGAACCTGATGAAGGTTACATTGATCATCCAACCCCTAAACCAAAACATTTCATTAAAGAATTATTAAAAATGTTTACCAGGGAAGGTGAATTGATATTAGACCCATTTGCAGGGAGTGGGAGTGTTTCTCTTGCTTGCTATCAAATGAATAGAAATTTTATTGCTTTTGAAATCAAAAAAGAATATTGCTTGTTAGCCTATCAGCGGTTAGAAAATTCTTTTAAACCACATTTAAAATGGCAGGGCACGCTATGGTCAAAATAAATAGCCAACAGGCTCTAAATCATTTTTTAAAGAAAGAGAAAGTCCTGGGACAATTTTTTACTCCTGAAGAAGTAGCAAGTTTCATTGTAGAGTTTATTTTGTTGAACCGAAAAAGTAAAGAAAAAGCCATAGATCCTGCCTGCGGTGATGGGGTATTTCTTGAAGGACTTATTGAAAGAAACTTTAAGGAAATTGTAGGTATAGACGTAGACAGAAAAGTTATTCATTCAATCCCCCAAAAAATCAAAGAGAAAGCGAAAATTATTAATATGGATGGGCTTTTATTTGAACATGAAAATCAATTTGATGTAGTAGTAAGCAATCCTCCATTTAGTGCAAAATACGGGCGTGTCCAGGATAAAAATATTCTGTCTATTTTTGAGCTTGGAAGAGATGTGAGGAGCCAGGCTATCGAGATTTTATTTTTAGAAAAATTTATTAGATTAGCCTCAGAGGATGGAATTATAGGTGTAGTGCTTCCATTCGGGATTATTTCTAATAACAATCTTAAAACAGTTAGAAAATATTTGTTTGAAAAAACCAGAATCCTGGGGATTATCTCTCTCCCAAGATTTATTTTTAATGGAAACGCTTCAACTAGTTCAAAAACATGCATACTTTTTTTACAAAAAACAATAGTTAAAGAAAAATATAAAGTTTTTATGAGTATCGTCAAAAAATTAGACGATCTTAAAGAAGTGTTGGACCTTTATGCGAAAAAGAAAGAGAAAAAAGATTTGGCTTTTTGGACAGAAATAGAAGGAGATAATTTAACTCCTGAATTCTATAACCCAAAATATAAAGAAGTAGAAAAAGAACTCCGCTCTTCTTCTTTTAAAATATATAGACTAAAAGAATTGATTACAGAAATGTTTTGTGGTAGGACAGAGTATGGCTCAAAAAGAGTTTTTTCAAATAATGGTATTCCTTTTATTTCCGCAAAAGCTATAACGAATTTTGGTATAGATTTCTCTAAAGATAGGAAATTTATTTCAAAAGATACTGAAATGTTTAAGCCAAGATCTTTGGTAAAAAAAGGAGATTTAATTTTCGTTAGGGTAGGTGTAGGATGTATAGGAAGAACAGCTGTGGTTACTTCAGAAGAAGAAATTGGGGTAATAGACGATTGGAGTTACATAATTAGAACAAAAGAGATTATATCTCCCTACTTTTTAGCTTTTTATCTCCAAAGCAAATATGGGAAAATTCAGTTAGAAAGAATTAAAAGAGGAGTCGGCACTGCTACTATACCTCAATCCTCTTTAAAAGAAATTTGGGTTCCTGTGTTTGAAGAACAAAAAATTTTTAAAGAACAGTATTTAAAAATAAAAGAATATTATAAAAAAAGTTTAAAAACTGAAGCAGAGAAAATCTTTGATAGTACTGTTCAGTTTATAGAAAATGCTATAAAAGGTTTATAAGTATTTCTTTTATATCTCGATTATGGACAGGAGATAAAACAGAAAACGTCTTAATAGTCCCCTTGATATCTTCTAAAGAAGGAAACCATAAAATCATCTCTTTGGAATGTGCAGGCCTTCCAAAAAGTGGCCGCTTATCAATAATACTAATTACATTTTTTATCGGTATAAAAATATATAACATAGGTTGATATCCAACAGCGCGTTGTTTATGTTTTAATTCACCTTCAACAAAACATCCATTAGTAAGCTCTTTACGAATAATTGGAACTTTTCTATAGAGAACCTCAAATTCATTTAAAAATAACTCATCTGCATTCAATTTCTCAATTTCAAACACATCTGAAAAGAAATTTTGAACATTTTCAGCAAACCTTTTTAGATGCTCTAAATCTGACCTTGAAAATAAGCCTTTTTCATACCCTATTTTCAACATCAAACCAATTTCTATAAGATTTCTATCTCTATCATAATATGAAATTTGCCACTCTATTAAGTCATCTTCTTGAAGAGAAACCTGGCAAACAGCAACAGGCTCGTCATTTCTTTTGATCCTAACTTTACTTGTAGGAAGGGTAATAGGTAAAAAGCATACTATTTTCCCTCCCTCAAATTTTATTTCACATTGATTATTTGCCATGTTTTTTAACTCCTTTATTTAAACTCCCTGCTTCAAGCCATTTATCAATTAAATCTTTTTTAAACCTCCATTGCCCAGCTATTTTAACAGCTGGAATCTCGCCTTTTTTAGCAAGCCTATAAACCGTATGTTCATCGATTTGAAGATACTCCGCAACTTGTTTTACTGTCAAAATCATGCCTTTTAATGTAGAAATTTCTTTGTTTTCTTTCTTTGAGTTCATAATACACCCAAATACAATTTTATTAAAAACTGCAAAGCCAAACAAATCATTGTTAATAATTATAAGAAAGAAT